>QWCQ01000062.1_pt1 | contig 131985 bp, 112 predicted proteins | sample 1972701 | NCBI WGS metagenome assembly QWCQ01 (sample SAMN09866704, study PRJNA288562) | Human gut metagenome isolate pre4_stool, whole genome shotgun sequencing...
AGCAACCGCACCGCACGATCCTTAAACTCCTGAGAATACCTCTTAGACATATCCCTAATCCTCTCAAAAACGAGTAGGAACAAAACCCAGGACAGTTCAGCTCGCCAAGCCTACCTTTTGGGTGGCGTTAGCGTTGCTGCCAGTAGCCGGGGTGCTAGTCACCTGTTCCTTGGCGGCTTGGGCTTTGGTGTTATTGGAAGTGCCGGTGTATCCGCCCTCAGGAACCACGACTTTCTTATTGGGTGTGGCTGCAGGAGCTGAGCCTCTTGGGTCTCCGAACCAGCGTTGATAAATGTTGAAGAAATTGTAGTTACCGTCAGAAGAACACCGGTCAGGCTTGCCGGACAGCAAAGCTTGATTCGGCTGGTAAGGGGTGTAATTGTAAAGCGATGCCGTGGCCTGGTTTTCTAATCTGACTGTTGAAGCCCCGCATCCGTTTTGGTAAGAAAACTTGATATTGGCGGTTTTGCCGCCCCGGTAACTGTAGTATCCCGGCTTGAGACGGTATCGCTGCAACTGGTGCGCCGCCTGATAGATTTGATTTTGAACCCCATAATATTGCTCATTGCAGGGCTTGCCGTCTGGGCATCCGTAGCCGGTAAGTCTATTTTGGCTAACAGTTGACAGGTTGCGAGTAATTCCGGATTGTTCTTTTTGAATGGTCACCAGTAAAACCTTCGGGCTGATTTGGCAAGCCTGGGAAATTTTGAAGATAACCTGTGAAACTGGCTCATTGTTTGCTCCCCGGTAACTGCCCTTGCAGTAGTTGTCGGCGTTAAAAGACCGGGTATTTAGGCGCATATTTTTCAAGCATCCATTGCCGCGACAATCTGCGCCTTGGGTCTCCAGGAATTTTTGAATTTCTGCCGCTGACATGGAGGGGGTCTTCTGATACATGTTGGCATCAGAAATAATGTTTCCCGCCCGGAAACCAGTTTTGCCAAACGCCGATGAGAGGGGAACTGACAGTATTGCTAACGAGAGGGCGAGGATGCCAGCTGCTATTTTAAAAATATTTTTCTTACTAACCATTGGGACCATCTTGTTATGTAAGTTACGAATGTTGTAAATGTTTCTATTGTGATTAAAGTATATTATGGGTGATTTGTCCAGCTGTTTTACAAAAAGTAAGTAATACTCTCGGAAAGATAGTACTTTCGCTTCCGCGAGTAGCTGCGGGATTGTCCCCAAGGCGATTTGGTTTCCCGATACCCTGAAAATGTTTTTTGGATCTGGCTTACCTCCTTCCCAAAGCGGAATCTATGGGTATGGAAACAGTAAAAAATAGCGGTAATACTCCCGCCAGAAATAGTCAGATACCCGATCCTTCCTCGAGAATCAGTCCTCGCCGTCGACGACGAGCCCAAAGACGAAAACGTCTCGGTATCCTCGGGCTCGCCGCCGCCATCGCCATGATCAGTTCCGCTATGGTAGTTACCGATCAGGGCACTTCCCAAGCCGCCGGACCTGGGGCAGCCTGGAAGAGTTATGGGGACTCAAAAATGGAGTTGAACGCCCGAAAGTCTGCAGACGATAGTAAAATCGCAGTCTGTGCCACAGATCGGCAGATCAACTCGCCGCGAAACAAATGGATTACGTATGAAGGGCGCAGAGTAATCGGTGCGGGAAAAGAGTATCGCTCCAACAAAGCTACTTTCGAAGTTAAAGATAAGGTCAAGGGGACTGCCGTAATCTTTCCGGCATCGACGCAATATCGGGTGGCATATCTGGCTGGCCAGCTGCGAAGCGCCATCGCTAAAGGAAACCCGGAACTGGGAGCCACAGTCTATGCAATTCACTCTCTGTCCGGACGTCTAACCACAAAGCAAAATGGCTCCGCCCCAATCAAGCAGCGAGCAGCCCAGCTATTGCAGCAAGCCGCTGCCTATGCCGGTCCCTACCGGATGGGAAAACCAGAAATACAAGTAAAGCCGGGATCCAAGCAAGGAACCGTGCGCTTGCCAGTGCCCCAAAGCGCAGCCGGCCGCCCTCTCAATGGCCTCAAAGAAAGCATCACCTTATCGGGGCCGGCACATTTTTCCAGTAAAGGCCAGCCTAAAACCCTAATTACTTCCTCCGAAGCTACGGTCAAAGAGATCCCGATCGAGATAACCGGCCCCGGAAAAGTCAGTGCCCAGGTTGAGGTGGCAGGACTGCCGCCAGTTACTTACGAGGTATGGGAACACCAGCGTTGGCAGGATTTGCTGATTGCCGGCCCGAATTCGCAGCTAAGCGCCATCGCCACCACCAATGCTGATCCTCGACAATTCTTTGCGGTAAAAACACAGACTAAATCGAAAATGAATCCGCTAGAAGAAGGATCCGAGTTAACGGACACTATTTTGGTGACAGCCGAAGAAAAATGGGGGAAGAACACCGGAAAAGATAGCTGGCAAACGGTCATGATCGACCTGTCGCTTTACGGCCCTTTTAGCTCTGCGCGCGGCCCGGGACAGATTCCAGCTCAGACTCGGCCATTAAAAACCTGGAAGTTACCCGCGACTCCCCAAAATGAGCAAGAGGCAGAAAAGGGCGTTACTATCTCAAATGAAACTGATCCCTTTAAGATAGACAAATCCGGTTTCTATACTTTTGTCGCCGCCGCTCACCGGGATCTGCAGCCGGAGAATACCTATTTGAAAGCTGACTATGTCCCCAATTTTTTCGAGGAAGACGAAACGCAAGTACTGCCGTTTTTCCCCGGGGTAAAAACTCAGGCAAAAGTAGTAACTGATAAAGAGGACAAAATATTGACCGATCAGGTAGAACTGAGCGGATTCCCCGACGACCACTTGGAATTTACCGGCAGCGGCAAATGGAAGGGCGATGAACGGGTAGTCCGCAATGACCTTTACTGTTTGCCCCAGCCCATTAAAGACCAAGATGCCCAAGGGAAAGAACCCCTAGCGAGAATTGAGTTACCGGCTAAGAACGGAACCTATATTGTCGACAAAGATAAAGAGGGAACCCCGCTCAGCCTGGAACGCTTCGAATGCAAAGATACCTATGTGTTTGTCACTAGCTATGAGGGCGACTCTCGGACACAGGCTTTTAGAAGTTCGGAAACCGAAACGGATGAACAATATACCCTACCCCAGGCTCCGCCTCCCACTACTCCGCCGCCATCTACTCCACCACCGTCTACCCTGCCTCCTACTTCAGTGGAACCGACTGTGCTTTCTGAAACCGGTGCCAGTCCCTCTGCTCCGCTGTCGGCGGCTCTAATAGCGCTCGGATGTGGGGGACTGCTAGTTTCCTATCGTGCCCGCCGCAAGTGAGCAGGCCGGCTGAAACAAACAGGTTATTCGCGCCCAACCCCTGGTTATTACGCCCACCACGCGTTCTAGCCAGGGGAATCTCGCTTATCTGGTAGTAGGTGCATTAAAGTTGAAAGGGTGGCTGAAGCGCGTGATAAAAATCCAGAACGCACCGATCAAGCACATAACTTGATTCGGCGCGGCGGACAAGCCCCCCTCGCCATCATGGCAGATCGGGCAAGCGGCGTCCTCGTAGGGCAAGCATGCGGTAACGCTTTAGGAGTTGGCTACGAATTTAAAACTCCCACTCTAGAAGGAATTCCCCGAATGCAGGGAGCTAACGGACGGTTAAGTCCGGGAGAATGGTCGGAAGCCACCCAGCTGGGGATCTGTATAGCAGAAGTTGCGGTCACCGGAATCGATTTGACTACAGAAGAAGGCTTAGATGCAGTCGCTACTCGTTATTTAGCCTGGTACCACGGGGGAACCCGTAAAATAGATGCGCCCACCAGAGTGGTGTTAGAAACTACCAGCAATGACATTTCCAATATGAATCCCGCCCGAAAAATGCGTTCGGCCGCTGCATATTTTCACTTGCGTACCCGGCGTACTTCCGGAGCCGGTACGCTCAGCCGTTGCGCTATTTTGGGGCTTACCCGAATAAAAGATCCCCAATGGACAGCAGAGTCAGTACGGGCAGTATCCGAACTAACCCATGTAGATCCCTTAGCCAGTGAAGCAGCGGTTATCTATGCGGAAGCGATCCGCCGAGCCGTTACCGATCCGCTCCCCGGCGAGGAAACCTGGGTAAACCGGATCAACCTGGGGGCGGGAATAGCGCTACTACCCACAGCTCGCCGCGAACAGTGGCACGAATGGTTACAACAAGCCGAGGAAACCTACTTCAAACCTCCGCGTGACAACACCTATGCAGTTACCGCTTTACAAGCAGTGGCAGGGATTTTACAGGCCGTGAAAATCGAGCATGCCGGGATGCCGCTCAGCGGACAAGATGCCTTCCGACGCGCTACCTCCCTCGCGGTACAACTAGGAGGAGCAACTGACACTATTGCCGGTTTAGTGGGGGCATTATTTGCATCCGGAATTGGGCTCGCGCAAATACCTGCCGATCTGCAAACGAGGTTGCACGGCTGGCCGGGACTAAAAGCTGACGCTCTTTCCGAAATGGGGTTAGGAACTGCGCTAGCGGGGGTAGTGGGCACCCACGGAATGGCACGTATGATTGCCTCCGCCTCCTCACTTAACGATCTGATCGCCGCCCATCCTGATGCGGAACTAGATACTGTGACCACCCCGGAGCCTTAAAGCTTAAACAAATTAGTAATTAATCCCGGGGATAGATAAAGAATCTCTGAGTAAGCCTGCAAGAAAAATCCCGCGGCGGCGACTAACCGCGAACCATATTTTGATCAAGATAAATCTTGCCGGGAGTAAGCGATCCCCCGAATAATTCGGGAACCGTCACCATCGTGAATCCTTGAGAGCGTAGATATTTAATAATCTCAGGTACTGCTTGAATGCTGGTGGGGTGAATATCGTGCATCAAAATAATCGACCCTGGTTTAGTTTGCTGTTGTACCTGAGTTAGTACCGCATTCGGGTCACGATGCTTCCAATCTAAGGTGTCAACATCCCAGATCACAGCAGCATGATTCAAGGATTTCAAGACAGAAATTACCCGGGGGTTAAAAGCTCCATAGGGTGGGCGGGTAAAGGTAATCTGCGCATTCGGGGCAGCTTTCTTGATCGCATCTGCCGTGCTGGTTATTTCGTTGACTATTTTGTCGTCAGGAAGCTTCGTTAACTGCGGATGGTTCCAGGTGTGAACACCCAGGGAGTGCCCCTCTTTGAACTCTCGTGCCACCGTATCCGGGTAAGTGGCAACCGACTTGCCCACCAGCAGGAAAGTAGCGGGAACATTTTCCGCCTTTAAAGTATCCAAGAGTTTCGGAGTGTCGGGGCCTGGTCCATCATCAAAAGTTAGGGCCACACATTTTTCCTTAGTGCAATCTACCGGAGGACGAGTGAGAGTGGGGGTGGAAGTCGGGCTGGAAGTAGTAGTGGGGGGAGTAGTGGTGGTGGGAGCGGTTTTGGAAGGCTTAGTTTTAGTAGGGGTCGTTTTCGAAGCTGAGGTGGAGGCTGTTGCTTTCGGGGTTCCCGAATCCCTGGTTGCCGCGTAAGCGACCACCATAGCCGAACACAATAACGCCACCCCTACGATTACCCCGAGCATTACTTTGAAGTTACGAGGACGCGACAAGCCCATCTCAATTCTCCCACTGCAATAAGACTACATGGATATCCTAACCTGCTGATTTTTGAACAGCCCTAATAAGGGAGAAAAAGCGGTAAAAATCTCGGTAAAACTACGATTTTATTGGCGCTTTGTATGGAATTAGCAGGCGCTAAGTAGGCAAATGGTGGCCGCAGCCGCAATCGCCCCGCAGACAGTGGCATTGCCATGGTAGACGTCTTGCCCTTCCGGGGAGCACAGATCAGAAATGCAGCGCACCGCCAAGAAGGGAACCGGGGATAAAAATGCCACTTGGGCTGCGGCAGCTGACTCCATTTCTGCGGCTAGAGCTGTAGGAAAGGCCGATCGTACTGCATTTACATTGGAGTCAGTAATAAAAGAATCTCCCGTAGCTATAGTGCCGCAACGTGCCGGGATCTCTTCTAAAGCGCCTGCAAGTTCCGTCTCTGCAGTAAAAATCGGATTTTTAAATGTAACAGCACCGGTTGCAGTACTTGAATCCTTTTTATCGCTAGCAGTCAATAGGCTACGGGCGCTAGCTAGTAATCTTTCGTTACCTGCGTAGGAGGGAGGCATCCCCGGCAGCTGCCCGCGCTGATAACCAAAAGCGGTAGCGTCTGCGCTGTGGAACACATAGTTGTCGCCGAAAACAACTTCCCCCACCTGGCTGTCTTTGGCTAAACCACCAGCGGTGCCTGAATATAGCACTCGGCGTGCCCCTAATACCTCAATCGCGATCGCAGCGGTGCGGGCGGCATTAACCATTCCCACCCCGCTTTGCACCCCGAGAATTTTCCCGGGGATTTCCGGCAGATCTAGGGAATAAAACCGCAGTCCCGAGAGCTCTTTACCAGGAGTGGGGAATACTTTTTCCGGATCTGGTGGCTGGCAAGAGTCCTCAAAACGGTGAGCCAGGCACTCCTGTAGCCACGTTCGGTTGACGAAGGGCGCCAGTTCGGTCAGTTCCGCGCAAATAATAACAGTGTCACAGCTGTTCATAGCGGTTTTCTCCTAACGATAAACCTGATTCCAGCTTTCTCGTGCTGCCAAGAAGTGAGCGGTAGCTTCTTGCGCACCTTTCAAACTATGGTGAGCGCCCCACCCGCATTGGCGTTCGTTCGCCGCAGGAACCTGGTCGGCACTTTGAATATCTTCAAAAGTTGTGGCCAGTAGCTGGATGAACTCGTCAGGTTCTACCCCCAGCATCAGGGCATAAAACCCGGTTTGGCAACCCATAGGCGAAAAATCAATCAACTTATCGGTGTGGTTGCGCATCAGTTCCGCGCTTAGATGCTCAATCGAGTGCACGGTGTCCATTTCCAAGTGTTCCTGGTTTGGTTGACAAAAACGCACATCGTATTTGACCAGTTCATCTCCGCCAGGTAGTTGTTTGCGGTCGGCTACCCGCACAAAGGGAGCCGCCACTTTCGTGTGGTCTAGGTTGAAAGATTCCACGTTCATGCGCTCGCTCATCGCCTACTCCTTAATTCTCAGCTGTTCTGGATACCACCTTATCGGTGTTTGGCGTCCCCTCGCTGCCAGACTGGTGCGGGTAGCACGGGGGAAAGTTTGTCCTCCCGTCGTTTCCGCGCGGAGCCTAGGTTTTTCCTCCTGCCCAAAAAATCGGGCAAAGCTACATGGCTTTGCCCGATTTTTACGCCCGCCTAGCCTAATCGGATAAAACCTAGGCTCCACGCTCGCTGGTATCGCATCCGTAAGGGTCACACGCAGAACAGAGGTCTCGCGAGAAACTCAATGAGCGTGCAGGGGCGCGAAGCAAAATCTGGGACTAGCGCGAGGGAAAAGTTTAGTCCGAGTGGGTGCGGTGGGCATAAGAATTCGGGAAACGCCGCTACGTTTCCCGAATTCTTGGGCGGGAGGACAAACTTTTCCCTCGCGCGGACACTTGCGACACGCGGAAGGAAGCTTTTATCCACAATTTTTGGTGGAACCGCTCACCAATCATCTCGAACTAGATTTCACCCTAAAAGGCAGGCAGGTGCCGGGTGTCCAGCTAGTAGATTGTTCGGGGTCGCGGGGTATCCCCAGAAATTCGCCCTCTTTCCACCGGTTATCCCCAAACACATTATCTTGGGGTGCTGGTGTTGAGTCACTACTAGGTGTAGTGTTTACTTCATCGCCTAAATGTGGCGGCATAAAAACTACACTGATGTTATTCTTTGAATAGCGCAGACGAACAAAGCCAAATTAAGGAGCGCAGAAACATGTCGGTCACCGTTTACTCTAAGCCCCGTTGCGTACAGTGTGATGCGACCAAGCGCGCCCTCAAAAAGCAAGGAATTGCCTACGCGGAAGTTGATATGAGCCAGGATCTGGATGCGCTCGAGCATGTAAAGTCTTTAGGTTTCGTACAGGCTCCGGTAGTGGTCACTGATACCGATTCTTGGAGCGGATTCCGTCCCGATAAAATCAAGGGGATAGCGGTTGCTGCGCGTGCGGCAGCTACCGCCTAAGGCAGGTGCGTCCTTTAAAACTTGTAATCTAGTTCCGAATACTTCCTGCTCTCCAAGAGGGGCGCGGTATTGCGGAGCAGATAATAATGGTTCATCCCAAAGCAGGTATTAACGAGAATAGAAAACAGTAAGGCAGGTCAAAGGTGAGTAATACAGAACCCCTGCTAGTCTATTTTTCTTCCGCAACGGGTAACACTAAACGCTTCGTAGAAAAACTTGGCTTTCGCAATAAAAGGATTCCGCTGCGTCCTCGTGACGAATTCCTTTATGTAAACGAGCCCTACGTGATTGTGGTTCCTACCTATGGGGGTGGAAACATCAAAGGGGCTGTACCTAAGCAGGTAATCAAGTTCTTAAACGAAAAGAGCAACCGAGATCACTGTGTAGGGGTTATAGCCAGCGGAAACACAAACTTTGGCAAAGCATATTGCCTTGCCGGCGATATCCTCGCCCAAAAACTGAAAATCCCGTTTATGTACAAGTATGAACTCCTGGGAACCCCTCAGGACGTTGAGATATGCCGTAAAGGACTGAGTGAGTTTTGGCAGAAAATCTAACTGACACCGGAGTAGAAACCGCGCCCGCTCCCGAGCTGGACTATCACGCTTTAAACGCGGAACTAAACCTGTATGACAAAGAGGGCAAGATCCAATTTTGGGCAGATAAAGAGGCAGCCCGCCAGTACTTTCTGCAGCACGTAAACCAGAACACTGTCTTCTTTCACGACCTGGAAGAAAAAATGAAATACCTGGTAGAGCAGGGGTATTACGAACAGGAAGTGGTAGACCAATACCAATTCCAGTTTATTAAAGACCTGTTCAAACGAGCCTATGCCTATAAATTCCGTTTCCCCACCTTCCTGGGGGCGTTCAAATATTACACTTCCTACACCTTGAAAACGTTCGACGGTAAACGCTACCTGGAACGCTTCGAGGATCGGGTATGCATGGTGGCACTCTACCTGGCACGCGGGGATGAAGAACTGGCAATAAAGCTAGTAGACGAGATCATGACTGGTCGTTTCCAGCCGGCTACCCCCACTTTCCTAAATGCGGGCAAGAAAGCCCGCGGAGAACTGGTTTCCTGCTTCCTGCTGCGTATCGAGGACAATATGGAGTCGATCGCGCGGGGTATCAACTCTGCCCTGCAGCTTTCTAAGCGCGGAGGAGGGGTGGCCCTCTCGCTTACTAACCTGCGGGAAGCGGGGGCTCCTATTAAGAAAATCGAAAATCAGTCCTCCGGGGTAGTGCCGGTAATGAAACTGCTCGAGGATTCGTTTTCTTACGCCAACCAGTTGGGGGCGCGGCAAGGTGCCGGGGCAGTCTATCTAAATGCCCACCACCCCGACATTATGGAATTCTTGGACACGAAACGGGAAAATGCGGACGAGAAAATCCGGATTAAATCGCTGTCCCTGGGGGTGGTAATCCCGGATATTACCTTCCACCTGGCACGCAATAAAGAACCCATGTACCTGTTTAGCCCTTACGATATAGAGCGGGTCTATGGGAAACCGATGAGCGATATTTCCATCACCGAGCATTATCGGGAAATGGTAGAGGACGGACGAATCCGCAAAAAGAAGATTGACGCGCGCCGTTTCTTCCAGACCCTGGCAGAGATCCAGTTCGAGTCGGGCTATCCCTATATCGTTTACGAGGACACCGTTAACCGCGCTAACCCGATTAAGGGTCGGATCTCTATGTCCAATCTGTGTTCCGAGATTCTGCAGGTATCCGAAAAGAGCGAGTTCAACGAGGACCTCACCTATGAGCAGGTGGGTAAAGATATTTCCTGTAACCTAGCTTCGCTAAACATTGCGAAGACTATGGATTCTCCAGACTTTTCCGCCACTATTGAGACCGCGATACGGGGTCTGACCAGTGTGTCTGATTTGTCAAATATTCGCGCAGTGCCTTCGATTGAGCGCGGAAATGCGATGAGCCACGCTATTGGCCTCGGGCAAATGAACCTGCACGGCTACCTGGCGCGCGAAAAAGTATTCTACGGCAGTGAAGAAGCCTTAGATTTCACCAATATGTATTTCATGACCGTGGCATTCGAAGCGATTAAAGCCTCGTGCAAGATTGCTAAGGAGCGCGGGGAACGCTTCGAAGGGTTCGAGGACTCGCAGTATTATTCTGGGCAGTATTTCGAGAAATATATTAACGGGGATTGGACTCCCAAGACCGAGAAATGCCGTCAGCTGCTAGAAAAATCTTCCATCAACGTACCTACCAGTGAAGATTGGAAAAAACTGGCGGAAAAAGTCCGGGAATACGGAATGTACCACCAGAATCTACAGGCGGTGCCGCCAACCGGGTCGATTTCCTATATCAATAACTCCACGTCCTCGATCCACCCGATTGTGGCCAAGATTGAGATTCGTAAAGAAGGTAAAATCGGGCGGGTTTACTATCCGGCTCCCTATATGGATAACGATAACCTGGAGTATTACCAGGATGCTTACGAGATTGGTCCCCAAAAGATTATCGACACCTATGCGGTGGCCACCCAGCACGTAGACCAAGGGCTCAGCTTAACCCTGTTCTACCCGGATACCGTCACTACCCGCGAGGTAAACAAGAACTATATTTATGCTTGGCGTAAGGGCATTAAGACCCTCTACTATATGCGTCTGCGTCAGCACGCTCTGCAGGGAACCGAGGTCGAGGGCTGCGTATCCTGTATGCTCTAAGGCGCTGGAGGGCGTCTTTGCAGATCCGATGCTCGTACCCCGCGCCACCTGCAGTCTAATCCTGAGAGCGAGCTACCAGAGTGTTGGTAGCCTGGGCAACTGGACGGATAATTACCCGGTCGATATTCACGTGTGGCGGACGCGATAGGCACCAGCTGATTAAATCCGCAATATCGGCGGCGACTAAAGGTTTTTCCACCCCGCGATAGACCTGCTCCGCGGCCTCTCTAGAGCCCAGGCGGTTAAGGGAAAACTCGGGGGTTTTCACCATGCCCGGCGCGATTTCGATTAGGCGTACCGGCTCGCCCACCAGTTCTTGACGCAAAGTCAAGGGAATCATCTGTTCGGCGTGCTTAGCTGCCACATACCCGCCACCACCGGGATAGGTGTCGAGGGCGGCAGTAGAAGTAACATACAGCAAGTCGCCACCATTTTCTCGCAGAGCAGGAAGGGTAGCTTGGGTGACATTCAAAGCCGTAACCACGTTGCGCTGGTACATTTCTTCCCAGTCCGCTACTTTGCCATCCGCTACCGCATCGGTTCCAATGGCGCCACCAGCGTTATTAACCACCGCGGTGAGCGAACCTTTTGATAACAGGTCAGCGACCATTTCCTCAACCGCCGCGCGGTCAGTTAAATCGCAGGCAAAGAACTCACAACCGGTTTCCGCCGCTAGTTTTTCCAGGCGTTCACGCCGGCGCGCTACCGCGATTACTGCCCAACCGCTAGCACGTAGTTGCCGAACCGTTGCCTCGCCAATACCGGTAGAAGCACCAGTAACTAATACGCGGGAAGCGGGACGAGGCTGCGGGTAAGTAGGAATATCACTCATACCTTTACGATAACTCGATTAAGGCAGTTGTGGGCAAAGGGGTTAAGGGATAAACCGGTAAATGTTTTGACCCGCCTGCTTATAAGGCAGGCGGGTCAAAAAGCATTGTTTAGATCTGGCGCCGGGACACGAGGTCATGATCCATAAGAATCAGCCAGCGTCCTCGCCAAACGAAAGAAACCTAGAAGTCCCAGTCGTCGTCCTCGGTATCTACGATCTCTCCGATCACGTAGGAAGAACCTGACCCGGAGAAGAAGTCATGGTTTTCATCCGCCGACGGTGAAAGCGCCGCCAAAATCGCGGGGTTCACATCGGTAGAGTCCGCCGGGAATAGCGCCTCGTAACCCAGGTTCATCAGGGCTTTATTGGCGTTATAGCGCAAGAACTTCTTTACGTCCTCGGTCAATCCCAGGGGATCATACAGGTCTTCAGTGTAGGCTTCTTCATTGTCATAAAGCTCTGTCAACAGGTCGAAGGTGTAATCCTTGAGTTCTTCTTGCCGCTGCGGCGAGGACTCGTTGACCGCTAACTGGTATTTATAGCCAATGTAATAACCATGCACCGCTTCGTCCCTAATGATCAGGCGAATCAAATCCGCGGTGTTAGTTAGCTTGGCGTGCGCCGACCAGTACATAGGGGCGTAAAAGCCGGAATAGAACAGGAAAGACTCTAGCAGGGTAGAAGCCACTTTACGTTTTTCCGGATCATCACCCTGATAGTAGTTCATGATGATATGCGCTTTACGCTGTAGGTTCTCGTTTTCTTCACTCCAGCGGAAAGACTCATTAATTTCGGTGGTAGAAAGCAGAGTGGAGAAAATCGAAGAATACGACTTCGCGTGCACGCTCTCCATAAAAGCAATATTGGTGTAGACCGCTTCCTCGTGCGGGGTGCGGGCGTCCGGAATCAGCGAAACCGCGCCCACGGTACCCTGCAAGGTATCAAGTAAGGTCAGGCCAGTAAATACCCGGTTAGTCATGAGCTGTTCTTCCGGCTTCAAGGTTTTCCAGGAAGGTAGATCATTCGACAACGGAATTTTTTCGGGCAGCCAAAAGTTTCCCGTGAGTCGATCCCAAACTTCCATATCTTTATCATCTTCGATATCGTTCCAGTTGATCGCTTGGATCGTATCAACCAGTTTCAGCTTGTCAGTCACGAAAAATCCCTTTCATCCTCTGAGTTAATTCGCGCAGCCGCCTCGTAAAGTTTGGGAGTTGCCCCGGGGCTACCATGCCAGTCTACAAGGCAAAGTAAAGTGCGGCATAGAATAGGAAACTATGCGGGATGCAGATGAGCTAATTCGAAAAACAAAATCACTAGACGGCCGCTCCTATGGAGGCTATAAACAACTGCTTGGGCAATGGAGTTTCGGTGACTTCAGTTTCTCTATCGACCGGGTACAGTCTGATCCTTTCGCCCCGCCTTCAGCCTGCCGGGTGTTGGTGCCATTGGATACTGCCCAGATCCCCTCCGAGATCGCTCTAGATAAGTTGGCGAGGATAGCTGCCGGTGATTTTTTGGCGCGGCGCGCCCGCAAGATTTTTGGGACGAGGCGTTCGGGTGGGAAATCTGAAGCACAACTGCGGATCGCGCCGGTAGGGCAAGAAATCCTCTCGCGCTCCTCGGTAACCTTGAATGAAGAAGGGTTGGAACTGCGCGTCCAGGTACCGTTTCCGGCGGCAGGCCGACGGATTCTAGGGCGTAATTTTGCCCGGTTTTTAGATTATGACCTGTGCGAATTGGTTTATAAAACCGTATGTTTTGGCGAGGATGACGGTCCAGATTTAGCCGATCTCACTCGCCATATTCACACGTTCAAAGACCATGTGGCACTGCAAAAGATTCTTCATGAGCGTGGCTGGGTGGCTTTCGTTGCCGATGGGGCGCTGCTGGCTCGGGCTTCCGGGATCAGTGATTTACCGATGAAAGACGCGGTGCCCTTCCAGGTACCTAAGATATTAGGGGAGGATACGCCCTCGTCCCTGGTGCAAACTATAGAGCTGCCCTATGGCGGGAAAATATCCGGAATGGCGATCCCCAAAGGAATCACTGTGATTGTAGGGGGTGGCTATCACGGTAAATCTACCCTGCTAGAAGCCTTAGAGCGGGCAGTTTATCCCCATATTCCTGGGGATGGGCGCGAACTAGTAGCCACTTTACCCGATGCGATAAAAGTGCGCGCCGAGGATGGAAGGGCTATAACTGCCACTGATATTTCCCTATTTATCGGCGCGTTGCCCGGCGGGGCTGATACGCGACAGTTCTTTACTGAAAATGCCTCGGGTTCAACTTCACAGGCCGCAGCGATTACTGAAGCCATAGAATGCGGTTCGCGCGCGCTACTGATTGACGAAGATACCTCGGCTACCAACCTGTTGTTGCGCGATAGCCGGATGCGGCAGCTGGTGCGCAGCGAGCCGATTATTCCCCTAATCGACCGGGTAGGAGGCATTCGGGAAGAACTAGGGGTGTCCACCATTATGGTGATGGGAGGATCGGGAGATTTCCTGGATTTAGCTGACCAGGTGTTATTACTGGAGAACTATATTCCTTACGATGCCACCGCCAGGGCGCGGGAAGTAAGTAGGGGAGAGGCCGCGGCAAGTAGTACAGATAGCGCAGCCCCTGACTGGCCGCAAGAGGCAGTGCGCAAACGTCTCCTGCTATCTTGCCCGCCTCCACCTGCGGGGCGACGCGAAAAAACTCGCGCGGAAGGCACCGCCACTTTGCGTTTGAATCGGGAAGAAATCGATATTTCCGCCCTTGCTCAAGTAGTGGATCCCGGTCAAGCAGAAGCGATTGCTTACGCGATTCGAGCTTTGGTCACTGATGCTAACGGCAAAGAAACGATTGCAGATGCCTGCTCCCGTTTCGCTGCCGAGTTTACTTCCTCTAGCTGGCAGGCGTTCGCCGCTGGGCGTCACCCGGCGTTCCTGGCCGCCCCGCGACTCCAAGATATTTTCGCGGCGCTATGCCGTTACCGGCACCTAAAAGCCCGCTCTGCCTAAGTCTCCCGTTAATTCCCCCGCGAATGACGGGTCGCGGCCGGTAAAAGCGCTCGGGGGACCCCAGTGACCCTCGCTTCGCTCGGCTCAAGCCCCCTCTCGCATCTTTTACCGGTCACGACCCGTAAGCGGGAACTATTTTCGCAGCGCCTTGAATATAAAAGACTACTTGGCGGGCGGCTTGTTTAGTAAGAATCCGATGCTTTCAGTAATGAGTTCTTGTTCGCCCTTCGGCATAAATCCGCCCCTGCACGCTCAATGCGTACCTCGCGGGATTTGCGTACCAGCTGTATCCCCTTTGCGTGGGGGAGAAGTTTTATCCGAGCAGGCTAGGTGGGCGCAAAATTTGGAAAACGTCGCTACGTTTTCCAAATTTTTGGGCAGGAGGAAAAACTTCGGGCGGCGGCTAGTTCTCGGCGGCGACGGTCAGCGAACTCGGCGCGAACTTTGGCATTACGCGGAGTACGGCGTACCAGGAACGACACTGCAGCAATAACACCAATCCACAGTAGGCTCGCCAACATGGCATACAGGGTTGCTGGATCGAGGGCGAGGACGAACACCATCGCCACGATAAACACACTGATTACCGCGATAGAAAAATATCCACCGGGCATGGCAAATATTGATTCTTCATGTTTTTGGGGCAGACGGCGACGAAACTCTACGTAGGCGGCCACTATCATCACCCATACGAACATAAATAGCACCGAAGCCACCGACGTTACCAGGGTAAATGCTTCCATTACCGTGCCGCCTACTGCCATCAGGGCAATGGAGGTAAGCAAGAACAGACAAGTGACAATCAGTGCATTTAAAGGTACGGAGCGACGGGAAAGCTTTCGGAAAAGCTTCGGGGCGTCACTGCGCAGCGCCATGGCGTACATCATCCGGGAGGTGGAATAAACTCCCGAGTTACACGAAGAGGCGGCCGAAGTCATTACCACCAGGTTCACTAGCGACGCCGCAAATACGAGCCCTACTAGGGAGAATAGTCCTACGAAGGGAGAGGATTCCGGGTCGAGAGAATCCCAAGGAGTAACCGACATGATCGCTGCTAACGCCAAAACATAGAACAACAACACCCGCAACGGAATCGAGTTAATCGCTTTGGGGAGAGATTTTTCTGGGTCTTTGGTTTCGGCGGCGGTAGTACCGACCAGTTCGATTCCTACGAAACTAAAGATTGCTAGCTGGAATCCGCCCAAGAACCCGGATAAGCCATTCGGGAAGAATCCGGAACCAGTAACTCCCGGGTGTGACCAAAGATTAGTGATGGTGGCGCGCTGGCCATCGGGAGCAGTAAACCCGATAATCACCATTACGGTTCCGCAGCAGATCAGGGCAATAATCGCGATAATTTTTATCATCGAGAACCAGAACTCGGTTTCTCCGAAGGCTTTCACCGTTAGGGCGTTAAGGAAAAACAACAGCGCCACGGTAGCGATCGCGGGAATCCATCGTGGCAGGTCTGGCCACCAAAAATTGAAATAACCGGCAATCGCGATCACTTCGGCGGTTCCGGTAACTATCCAACATAGCCAATACGTCCATCCCACAACGAAACCGGCTCCTGGCCCTAACAAATCAGTGATGAAATCAGCGAAAGTGCCATAGCGGTGATTGGAAACTAACAATTCCCCCATGCATCGCATCACCAGGAATAGCACGGCTCCGATAATGGCGTAAACCAACAGCACTGAAGGACCCGCCAAGTGAATTGTGCGTCCGGATCCCATAAATAGACCGGTGCCGATGGCTCCACCGATCGCGATTAACTGGATATGCCGATTCGAGAGGTTGCGTTGCAATCCCCCCGAATGACTATTAATAATGTCCTCAACCTCGACTGGTTTATTTGGCATGGGCGTTCCCTTATCGATCGCTTTTCGTTTCCTCGATTTTAAGCGCTAAACCTCAAATCTAAGCAAACCGATACCTACGCGCACTGTATTATCTTTTCTTCCGGTATCGGGTCGGGCCGTAAAAGCGCTCGGGGGACCCCGGTGATCCTCGCTTCGCTCGGCTCAAGCCCCCTCTCACATCTTTTACGGCTCGACCCTAGTGCGCGGGGGTTAGGTTTTATCCGAGTGGGTGCGGTGGGCATAAGAATTCGGAAAACGTCGTTACGTTTTCCGAATTCTTGGGCGGGAGGAAAAACCTAGCCCCCGCGCCTGCCACCTCTAGCTACGTAAAAGAAAATATCGAGGTTGAGGACATTCAGAGAGAAGGATCAGGAGATCTCGGAGAGAACTTCTAGGAGAACCGGAGTTACCCGCTCGATTACTTCGAGGGTGTCGGCAAACTCGCGTTCCCCTCCATACCAGGGATCGGGTACCTCCATATCGGCGGGGTTAGCCTCAGGATCAAATTCGCGGTAGAGACGAATTTTGTTCTCATCTGCTCCCCAGCGCTGCGCCAGGCGGGTGAGGGCGCGTTTGTGTCCGCTGGTCATAGCTAGCAAGAGATCAAAATCGTTAAAATCACTGTGGCTAATTTGGCGGGCATGATGGTCTGGCGTCAGCCAGCCATGATCTTCCAAGATATGTACGGCACGGTAATCTGGGGGATTGCCGTGTTCTTCGTCAGAGACTCCCACCGAATCAAAAACTAGGTTATCGAGAGCTTCTTCTTCGGCCTTTTGAGCGGCAACTGCCTGCGCCATTACTGAGCGACAGATGTTACCGGTACATACGAACAGTACCCGGGTCAAGGTGATTCCTTTCGCTAGTTATTCGGTTCGGTGTCTGCTTGCCTTATTTAACAGGTTTACCAGGAGCTTTCGACGGGAGCGCCCTCTTTATATCCGGCGGCGCTTTGAATTCCCACGATTGCTTTTTCCCGGAATTCTGCCTGGTTAGTGGCGCCCGCATAGGTGAAGGAGGAACGCACTCCCGCCAAGATCTGGTCGATCAAGTTTTCCACCCCGGGACGGGCGGGATCCAGGTACATCCGCGAGGTAGAAATCCCCTCTTCGAATAGTTCTTTACGGGCACGTTCAAAGCCGCGGGAGGTGGCATTACGGTTACGAACTGCCCGGCGGGAAGCCATCCCAAAGTTTTCCTTATAGGGGAGCCCATTCCCATCGCGCACAATGTCGCCAGGTGATTCGTGAGTACCGGCGAACCAGGAACCCACCATCACGTTAGAAGCTCCGGCGGCCAAGGCTAAGGCCACGTCCCGTGGGTGACGCACGCCGCCGTCAGCCCAAACATGTTTTCCTAGTTCGTGAGCGCGGCGGGAACATTCGAGTACCGCCGAGAATTGGGGGCGGCCTACGCCGGTAGCCATCCGAGTGGTACACATTGCGCCGGGACCAATGCCGACTTTCAAAATATCGGCGCCGGCAGCAGCCAGTTCGGTTACTGCATCTGCGGTGACCACGTTCCCTGCTACGATCGGGACTTCCACTGAGGTAGCTCGTACTGCCTTTAAAGCCTGGATGGTTTTATCTTGATAACCGTGAGCAGTGTCGACCACTAAGACATCAACCCCTGATTCTACCAGTTGGCAGGCACGTCCCGCCACGTCACCGTTAATGCCGATTGCTGCGGCTACCCGCAGCTTGCCGTGTTTATCAGTGTTCGGGGTATAGATGGAAGAACGCACCGCCCCTGGCGCGGTCATTACCCCAACTAGGCGTCCGTCAGTGTCCACTACTGCGCCGAGACCTAGGTGTTCTTCCGCTAATTGGCGGTAAGCGTCCTCGGGACCAATCCCCTCCGGTAATAGCAAAGTGTGGGTATCCATCACCGTATGGAGCTGCGCAAAATGATCCACTCCGGTCAGTGCCGATTCGGGAACTACCCCTATCGGGTGGTTTTCTTGATCTACCACCAATACTGCGCGGTGGGAGCGCTTTGAAATCAAGGACAGAGCCGCCGCTACGGTGTCGTGCGGACCGAGCACTACCGGGGTGTCATAGACCGTGTGAGAGGCTTTAACCTCAGCAACGGTTTTCGCGATGATGTCACCGGGAACATCTTGAGGCAGAGTTACTAGACCGCCGCGGCGAGAAACTGTTTCCGCCATCCGTTTTCCGGCGACCGCTGTCATATTCGCGACGATAATCGGCACGGTGGTGCCAGTGCCATCATCGGAAGATAAATCCACGTCGAAGCGGGAAGCTATCCCCGAACGTGAAGGAACCATAAAAACATCGTCATAGGTCAGCTCATAAGGTGCCGACATTCCATTTAAAAAGTGCACGGCTACTCAGCTTAGTGCAAAGAAAGCAAAAGGGGGAGACCTTAATCAACCTAGAGAGTATTTCGAGGCATACCAGGGGGCGTTTTCCCTGATAAATAACTTGGGGAAGGTAAATCATGAAAAATATTAGCTCGCAGTTTAAAAAAGTTTGCTAAAGGTAGCTAGGCTAGTTTTATGGCAGATATACACGATCGGGAAGTCCTTACCTGGCAAGGATTCGGAGATGCTACCCGAAAAATTGCGCAAAATATTGTAGATTCCGGGTGGATGCCCGAGTTAGTAGTGGCGGTGGCTCGGGGCGGATTGTTACCGGCGGGTGCGTTGTCTTACGCGCTAGGGCTTAAAGCAATCGGCACCATGAATGTAGAGTTTTATACCGATATCGAGGAAACTCTACCGGAGCCGGTGCTAATTCCGCCGTTAATGGATGTTTCCGCCCTGTCCGGTAAGCGAGTATTGGTAGTCGATGATGTTGCCGACTCGGGGAAAACTCTAGAATTGGTGATGCGCTTGATTCGCGAACGCGGGATTCCTTCTGGGCAAGAAGGCGAGCGGGTAGCGGTTTCAGAAGCCAAATGTGCTTGTATCTATGTGAAGTCGCGGTCGATTATTACTCCCGACTATGTACTAAAGCATACCGATAAATGGATTAATTTCCCCTGGTCGACTCTGCCTCCGGTTACAGCGGAAGGGTTGGGACATTAGGGGCAATCGCTAGTTACCATCCTCGTTTTCCAGCGGGGTGAGGCTACTTTTGAAAGTAGACAGTTTGGAAGAGGTATTAGCATTAGCGCGCCGCACCTTGGATGCCTGCGGCCTACAGGACTGGGAAGTTGATCTAGATCATGCACGTCGCCGGGCTGGCGCCTGCCATTTTGGAGATAAACGGATTAGTTTTTCTCGCTATCTGCTTCCGCTCTACGATTCGGCTGCCGCGCGCGAAGTTGTTTTACACGAGGTCGCTCACGCGCAAGTAGGACCTAAGGTGGGGCATGGTAAGCGCTGGCAGCAGGCGGTTAAAGCCCTAGGCGGCAACGCTGAACGGACGGTATCCCCAGACGCTCCCTCCCTCCCGGCTCCCTGGATCGGGGTATGTAAAGCCGGACACCGTATTGAACGTTTCCGCACTCCCACCCGGGTTTTAGCCTGCTCTAAGTGTTCTCGTTACTTTAAAGCAGAAAACATTTTCACTTGGACCTACCGGGGAGCCCCTCCCCGTCACCACCGGGCATACCTGCGCGAACTCCGCAAGATTTGCGCCAATCAGTAAAATCAACATCGAGGTGACAGAAGGATTTTTCGTTCTGACCCCTTAAACTGGATGTTGAAAAGTTATCGACTAAGTTACAGGGAATGTATGGATAGTTATCAGACGGCACAACCCTCTGCCGGATCCCCCTTCCCTGTTGCCGGAAATTCAAAGAAGTCGGCGGTACAATCTTCCAACGTACAGACCGCGACGATCGCTGGTTATCGCCTGTTAAAGGCCTTGGGCTCGGGCACTATGGGTGAAGTGTGGAAGGTCGCTGATCCTTGGGGGAACTTATACGCCGCTAAGATTTTGCGTTCCAAATTGGCAATCAAGCCCGGGATTGTTCAACGCTTTCGAATGGAAAAAGATTTGGTCACCGGGGTGCGGCATCAAAATATTGTAGAGGTTTATGACCTGATCCAGACCCCGGAATATATGGCGATCATTATGGAATATACCGATGGCGGGGATTTGGGGGAGCTGCTGAAAAAGCAGGGTACGCTGCTGCCTTTAGATGCTGTCTACTATTGCATGGGTATTGCCGCTGGTCTGTCTCCGATTCATCATGCCGGAATTGTCCATCGTGACCTAAAGCCTTCGAATATTTTGTTGCAACTACAAGGGGGCTACCTGGTGCCCAAAATTGCGGATTTTGGGTTAGCCCGGTGGATTGATCCCCGTTACGAAATCCAGACTACGAAGCGTTCTGGAACCCCCTACTATATGGCTCCCGAAATGATTGAAGGCAAAGGGGTGAGCTCCAAAACCGATATTTATTCCCTGGGAGTGATTCTTTACGAGTTGCTCTGCGGAATCACCCCTTTTAGAGGTTCGGTGGCGGAAGTGTTAAACCATCAGTTCTACGATATGCCGGGAATGCTACCGGGAATTCCCAGCTCTTTGTGGAATGTGATTACCCAAATGCTGGCGAAAGAAACTTCGGTACGACCCAGTGCTGCCCAGACCCACGCCCTCTTGAAGTTGGTAGTTGACCAGGTTCGTTCCCTTGAAGCCCTGGAGGTGTTGAAGGAGCCCCCGCCTCCGCAACCTTTAGCCGATGTGGTGCGGGTTTCCCCGCCGGATGCTCAAACTTCCTTGGCGTCGGTCAAACCGATCATTCCCGCCCACGATGAGGCCGAAACCCAGTCGGGGCAGACGGCTCACGGGCGGGTGGAACCGGCGGCTCCCGTCTGGCAACCGGTGACTTTACCTCCGGCGATTATGGTAAACACCGAGGATGCTATCGGGGCAGGAGCGGGATCTCCCGGGGACTTTTCGCCGCCGAGGGAGCAGGAGGATTCTGTAAATGAGCAAACCCTGGGAGCCTGGATGAACAGTTCAGATTTTTCTGAGAATGTAGCAATGGTTTCTCCCCGACAGGGTGCGCTAACTCCCCGCCGGAGTGCAGCCAAAGAAATCGCCGGCGGAGTCGCGATCGGCTTAGCTGTTGGTGCTCTAATCACCCTGGTAGCAGCGGTAGTTTTGCTACTGTTTTAAGGGATCCAGCTTAGTCTTGCGCCTCTTTTAGAAGTTTGCTTAGGCGCGGTAGTGAAACGCGTTCGCGAGTACCCAGGGGCTGGGCAAACAGCGAGACCCTTAACTCTTCTATTAGCCAGCGGCCGTGGATGAGGGCGGCTACGGCAGTAGGATCTGCGGCTAGGTTTTCCTGGTTTTCTAGCTTTCCGCGTGCACCCTCCCAAATAGCTAGAGCCTGTTCTTCCTGTTGGCTTCCCTTGCTGCGCCCCTGACTTGCTTTTTGTAGACGAGTAGCTATCGCCTGTAAATAGCGTCCTAAATCCTCAGCTCCCTCACACAAGTCCCACAGGAACCCCGGGTAGATCAGCTGTGATAGTTGGGAGCGCACCTGGGTAACTTCCCCTAAGGCGGCGAGGGGGAAATGCGAGGATAGTGCGGCTGATACCTCCCGGTAGCTGGCACCAACCTCCCCAAGTTCGCGGGCGAGGACGTACACTTCGTCCTCGAAACGGTCACGGAAATCTGCAGCGAGCTGCCGCAGGGTGGAAGAGTCCCGAACTGTCCAGGTGTCGGCCTGGGCTTTTTTGAGGCAGCGCCAGGTGGCAACCAGTTGTAGATCGGAAAGTAATGCTACTTTTTCGTAGGGCAGTGCCGCCAGGTTTAGCGCTAAACGAGCTGGCCAGCGCGTAAAGATGCGGCTAGGTGGTAAGTAAAGCTGGGAGCAAAGCAGGCAGGTAACCCCAAAGTGTTGGGCACGCTGAGCCTGCTGCAAGCTGTCGAAGCGCGCCACTCGCACCGGGAATATTGGGGAAGCGGGATCCTGCCGGCTATTGTTGTCGCCGCTTGATCGGGCAGAAGAGGGGTTTTCGTAGCGGTTTTTTTGCGAGCCAGTAAGCAGTGATAATCCGAAGGGACGCGGAAGACGCTGCGGCAGTAACCCCGGGAAGGATCTTCCAGACATCTCACCGGCAGAAATAGTTATTTCAGCAGGTAAAACTGCGTGTTGGTTGCGTATTTGCGGCCAAGCAGAAGAAAAATCTGTTTCCGGGAAACGCTGCTTGGAGGCCTTAGTAGCTTCCTGCTTGCTACGCCTCGTTTGGGAAGGGACAGGATTTTTCTTCCTGCTTTCGGCTTTGCTTACCTGCGAGAGCGCTTCCCGGATGACCTGTTTGCGGGCCGCGCGCCCTTTTTTACCGTAGCGCTTCTGCAGTTTTTCGAGGTCGCGAGAATATATTTGCTCTTTCCCTACACGCAGCGCAAAGCGAATCCGCAAATGGGCGGGCAAGGTGGTGACCGCCTGGGAAAATTCGTGTTCGGTTACTTCCACGGCGCGCAGCTGGTCTAGAGCCGCGATGAAAAGCTGAGCCAGCGGACGGGAGGGGGCAGTTTGATTGCTGTTGTTTGCGGATTCTGCTTGGACGTGGTGGCTGGGTTGTTTGGAGGTGTCCGGCGCTGCGGGTGCAACGTCTTGCGGAGTGCCTGTCCCTGGTGCGTTCCCGTTTTCTCCCCGTTCTGTGCTCTCTGCAGCGTCCGGAGCGCCCTTCGCGCTGCCGCTATTGTCCTGAACTTTTGACTGATTGTCGCTGGTAGGAGCGTTATTGTTACTTTTTTCAATCCCTGCCCAAGCCGCCAGGCGTCCCAGGGAAGCTTGCAACGCTTCCTCTTGTTTAATCTGCACCGGGGTAGGTTCGTGGTTTTCCGCTGCGCCAGTAGCAGCCGTGGGATGAGCCAGTTCCCGCTCAATCCATCTGCTTACTTCTGCCGCCACCTGGGGAGCAGGCACTAGTTGGCGGCGCACCGCTTTCGGTAACGCTCGAATCAGCGCGGTGAACAGCTCTGGCCACAGCCCCGGTACCGTCCATTGAAACTCTTGCGGATTAAGGTAGGGCAGCTGATCCAAGCTAACCTGGCAGGTAATGCCATCTTCTTCCTTGCCGGGAGCAAACTGATATTGCAGGGGCAAACTAAACTCTGCCCCTATCCAGCGGTCAGGGAAACCTGAAGTGGAAAGCTGGGTGAGTTTGCCCGCCAAATTAGTTCTGCCCCCAATCGAATGATCGGCGACTTCCCCGCTGGAATAGTTGCGGGGCGCGCTAGCGGTAGCAGCAGACGGCAATAATACGTCCTCGGAATAATCCAAAATATGGGGGTCATCTTGACGTTTGAACCAAGCCGCAAAAGTTCCCGGATTGGTTACCTCTTTGCCTAAGCGGGCAGCGAAAAATGCCGCCAAAGCGTCCTCGCCGGCAACCATCCCTGCCTGGCGGGTACGTTGCTCAACTTCTAGGGCGCGCTGCAGCAGCTTTTCATTGCGTTTTAAGAAGGGATAGTTTAAGGGGGCATCCCCTCTGACCAGTGCATTAGTGATAAAGAGGGCGCGTGCCCACTGCTTCGCGGTTTGCGGGGGCTGCTCGCCAGGCAAATCCAGCTTAGTGGCCGCCGGCGATAACGCGGGCATCGCTTTATTTCCCAGCCGAGACAGAGGCACCGGTACGTCCGCGGCAATAGTTAGTCCGTAGAGGGTAACCCGTTCCGGCACTAGCGCCGTGCCTTTTCTACTTGACCAATACGGCTCCCCATAGGAGCGTTTCACCAGGTGTTTTCCTGCGTGAATAATCCAATCGGGGTTAACCCGAGCCACATTGCGGGCAAATAGACGCGAGGTTTCTACCAGTTCGGCAGCCATTACCCAATCGAATGTGCGGTTAGAGAGCCCAGAACCAGGCCAAATCGTGAAGCGAGCACCACGCGGAGCCAAATACTGTTTGGCGCGCTGATCCCAGTTACCAATCCCAGATAGCATTCCTACCAGCAAGGAACGGTGAATCGCATCCGTGTCGGAATGCTTGGAAGTCAGGCTTTGACAAGCCGCAATCAGTTCGGTGGATTCCGGGTCTGGCCGGTAGCTTGAGCGGGAGGGCTTCGCTAGGGGACGCGCGTTAATTCCTAGTTCTTTTAAAAGCTGCCGCAGTTGGTGGGTAAGGTCTTGCCATTCCCGGGTACGCAAATAATGCAAGAATTCGCGTTGGCACATTCTCCGAAAAGCGCTCCCGGACAGGTCACGGGATTGAGTGCGCAGGTAGCGCCAAAGATTAAGATAAGTCAGGAAGTCAGAACTGGAATCCAAGAAACGCGAATGGGCCTGGTCCGCGGCCTCTTGGTGCTCTAAAGGTCGCAGGCGCACATCTTGCATCGACAGCGCCGAAACAATAACTAATGCCTCCGATACGCAGCCGCGCCGGTCCGCCTCCAGCAGCATTCGGGCTAACCGCGGATCAATCGGCAACTTGGCGAGGCGTTTGCCCAATTTGGTAAGGCGATACCCCTCGGAGTTTTCGCTCCGCTGCGAGAGCGCCCCCAATTCGTAAAGCAACTGCTCTCCGTCCCGGACTTGCCGAGGATCCGGGGCATCAATAAAGGGAAAATCGGCCACTTTCCCCAGGTTTAGCGAGGCCATCGCCAAAATCACTGAAGCTAGGGAAGTACGCAATATCTCGGGTTCAGTAAAACGCGGGCGTGCCAGGAAGTTCTCTTCCGAATACAGCCGGATACAAATCCCCTCGCTAATCCGCCCGCAACGCCCCGCCCGCTGGCGGGCGCTGGCTTGGGAAACTTCTTCAATCGGTAGGCGCTGTACTTTAGTGCGCTGCGAATAGCGAGAAATCCGCGCGAGACCAGGGTCAATCACATATTTAATACCCGGTACGGTCAGTGAAGTTTCCGCCACATTGGTGGCGAGCACAATTCGCGGATAAGGATGCGGGGCGAAGATGCGTTGCTGTTCGGCCGGGGACAATCGGGCAAACAGCGGCAGTATTTCCACAGCTCCCGGAGTGTTTGTACGTTCTCCGGTGCGCACGTACCGGGAACCTAAATGCGCGGCGAGGGCGGCCTCGGTGTCTCGAATGTCCCGCTCACCGGGCAAAAACACCAAAATATCGCCGGGATCACCAGCAAAGAGTTCGTCAACTGCCTGGCAGATTCCCTCAGTCTGGTCTTTTACTTCACGGTTGGAGGATCTCTCTTTCCGTTGGTTAGGGAGGTATTTGTGGTTTTCTCCTCGGGCTTCCTCCTCGTCTACTGTATCCGCATCCCCGCTATGCGAGCCCTCCAGGGGGCGGTAACGGATCTCAACCGGGTAGGTGCGACCAGATACCTCAATAATCGGGACCGGGGAACCGGGACGGGAAAAATGCTCGGCAAAACGCTGTGAATCGATAGTTGCCGAGGTAATAATGACTTTCAAATCCGGGCGGCGCGGCAACAGGCGCGCCAAATAGCCCAAAATGAAATCAATGTTCAGGGAGCGTTCGTGGGCTTCATCCACAATGATGGTGTCATAGCGTTTCAGCAGGGGATCGGTGCGGATTTCTGCCAATAGAATCCCGTCAGTCATCAACTTCACCATGGTTTTATTAGAGATCACATCGGTAAAACGCACCTGGAAGCCGATGGTTTTACCCAGCTCTTCCCCCAGCTCGCTGGCAATCCGGGTAGCCACCGAGCGGGCAGCTATCCGGCGCGGCTGGGTGTGTCCGATTAATGCGCCGCGTCCTCTGCCTAGCTCTAGGCAGATTTTTGGTAGCTGGGTGGTTTTCCCGGAACCCGTTTCCCCGGAAACCACTACCACCTGGTTATTCTTTATAGCTTCGGCGATTTCTTTCCGCCGAGCACTTACTGGAAGTTCGGCGGGAAAGCTTATTTGAGCAGGCGCATTATTTAAGGTTTTCGCGTAGCGGCGGGCAGGATACTTAGCTTCCTTATCGGGTTTTTTGGCTCGCGCAGGGCGCTTATCCTGCTTGCCAGCTGCGTGCTGCTCGCTCATCGCCCTCCTTTACCTCTGAGCAAAGTCTAGCGGTTATCGAGCCGGTGTCATTATTGCAAGCTGCTAACTGCGATAAGGTAGAGATTCTGAAGCAGGTAATCCGCCCAGTGGAGGCAGATAGATAAAACATGAGTGTGGAATACGATTTCGATGTAATCATCGTAGGTGGCGGCGTCGCCGGAACGGTATGTGCCTACCTATTAGCAAAAGAGGATCACGAGGTCTTATTGATTGAGCGCGGCTCGGAAGTGGGGGCTAAGAACCTTTCGGGCGGGGTGTTCTACTGCCAGGTAATGAACCAGATTTTCCCCGGCTTCATTGAAAAAGCCCCAGTTGAACGAAAAATCACCAAGAACATTATTTCCTTCCTGAACCCGACCTCCGCCGTAAATATGGAGTATTGGGATCAAAGGCTAACTGATCCGGTAAACGCGGTTAGCGTTCTGCGCGCCAAACTTGACCCTTGGCTGGCGGAGCAGGCAGAAGCAGCCGGTGCCACCATTATGCCGGGCATGAAAGTTGATGAACTGGTGCGCGAGGGCGGCAAATTCTGCGGAGTGCGTGCGGGAGAAGACACCGTATACGGCAAAATAATCGTGGCAGCAGACGGGGTGAACTCCTTCCTCGCGCAATATGCCGGGATTCGCCCTAAAGAACCGCTGGGTCACCTGGGGGTGGGGGTAAAATCTGTTATCCAGCTAGGGGAAGAAACCCTGAAAGAACGCTTCAACCTGCAAGAGGGCGAGGGCGCGGCCTATCAAATGGTGGGGGACTGCACCCAGGGGGTAGCTGGTGGCGGCTTCCTGTACACCAACCGGGATTCGGTTTCTATCGGGATCGTGGCGATGCTAGATGACCTGAAGAAAAAACAGTTATCTTCCTCTGAACTGCATGATCATTTCTTACAGCACCCCTATATCGAACCGTTCCTGCGCGGAGGAAAACTGCTCGAATATGGCTGCCATCTGGTAGCCGAGGGTGGTAAATCCATGCAACAAGGACTGGTACATGACGGGCTGATTCTGATAGGCGACGCCGCCGGTTTCACCCTCAACACCGGGTTCACGATTCGGGGAATGGACTTGGCAGCCGGATCTGCCCAAGCCGCCGCCAGCGCCATTGATACCGCACTCAAAGCAGAAAACTATAGCGCGTCCTCGTTAGGTAAATATCTGGAAAACTACCAGGCGACTTTCGTGGGTAAAGATATGGAAACTTTCGCGCGGGCTCCGCAGTTCCTACATAATCAGGAACTATATGGCCAGGTGGGGAAGCTCGCGGCGGACGTGTTCCACGGGGTCTATAACCTGGATACCACCCCGCGACAGAGGTTATTACCAGTGGCGCGGGCAGCGTTGAAGAAATCGCCACTGAGTATGCGCCGCCTGGTGAAGCTCGGTTTACAAGCAGTGAGGTCGATTTAAAATGACTGATTACCTTCCCGAATCCGTATCTGAGAGGCTTACCGCCAATATTTACGAGGTAGACGAAGAAGAATCCCATATTTCTATCGACCAAGAACTTGCTAAAGCTACCGGTGCCGGAAAACTTTTAGAGCGCGTTTGCCCCGCTCACGTCTATACCGCCCGCGAGGACGGGTCAGTCGATATCGAATACGCCGCCTGCCTAGAATGTGGTACCTGCCTGGCAGTAGCTCCTCCCGGGGTGCTCAAATGGCGTTACCCGCGCTCCATGATGGGCATTAGTTACCGGGAGGGCTAAGTAATCCCGCGGAAGTCGGCTCGAGCCGCAAAAAATAGTTATCCTTAAATACATGAGTGCCCCTATGCAGATTCGTCAAGCTGAGACCGCCCGTGACATGTTAGATATTTTTGCGACTCGTCGCACGGTTTTTCACCTGGAACAAGGAATCTCTTTGGATCGGGAAATAGACGATATCGACTTCGCCCAGGGAACTATCCACCTTTTAGGTGAGGACGCCTCCGGAACTATCGCGGCAGCCCGGATCTCTCCGCCCAAAATTGGTATTCCTGCTGATCTTGCACAAGTGTTTCCCCAGCTGCCACGAGACACTATTACCGGGAAGCTAGGTCGTTTTGCCGTACTACCTGCCGCCCGCGGATGTGGCAACGGTAAAGAACTGGTACTCGGCGCTGAACGTTTAGCGTTTAGCAGTTGGGCGAGCTCCGAGGACGAGGGAACGCTGCTACTACAAATCGCAGCTCAAGCGCCAGTTATCGGGTTCTATCAAAAACTCGGCTACCGGCTAGTTACTTCCCGCGACCCCTACCTGGATGCTGGAATCGAACACCGTGACCTGGTGAAATTGGTGGAGCCGCAAGCCAGTGTAGTGCAATTCCCTGGCCGTTGGCTCTAGACGTCGGCCGGCTTCTTAAATGCATAGATTAATCAGAGAGGCTAGTTCTGTTTACGCGCGGAAAATCGGTTTTTCCTCCCGCCCAAGAATTTGGAAAACGTAGCGACGTTTTCCAAATTCTTATGCCCACCGCACCCACTCGGATAAAACCGATTCCCCGCGCTTTCCTCACTATTCCCAGCGTAGGCAGCACACGACGATCTACGCGCCAAAGCCGTCGCGGTTTATCAGAGTCTTAAGCCTCGGCCTGTTTCTTTGCGTAGCGGTAGCCCCAAAGCGCTATAGCGACGAAGATAACGAGCCCGACCAGGGAGGACGTTCCTGACCAGGAATCAGGTACTATTGCCAGCGGCTCTCCGCTGCCAGTGCCTCCCACAATCGCAGCGTAAACCACGCCCCACAGGCTTTCCCCGACTATTAACCCGGTGGCGAGCAAAGTTCCCATTCGGGAAGCCGCCTCCGGATTCTTTTGAGTCTTAGCCCAGCGGTTAAAGAGAACTCCGCAGGTAGCGCCAACTGGAATCAAGATGGTGAGGGTGATAGGCAGATACATTCCCATCCCCACTGCGATTGGAGGCAGCGAGTAACGAGATGTGGTGTGCTTTAGAATCTCGTCTATTAAGATGATGGCCACCCCGATCAATGCTCCAAGACCCAGCAGACTCCAGTCAATATCGCCTCCAAAGACCCCTTTGGTAAGTTCAGCAATCAGAGACGCTTGCGGAGCAGCCAGCGCATTCTTGCCCGCACCAGGGGCTCCTTGAAATCCGAAAGCCGTGTTCATCAGCTGTAACACCGGTGGAATTATTAAAGAGCCGAAACCTACCCCTATTATCAGCGCCACCTGCTGTTTCCAAGGGGTAGAGTTCACCAATTGACCGGTTTTAAGGTCTTGTAGGTTGTCGTTAGAAATAGTGGCAATACCAAATATGATTGCCGCCGTGAACAGGGTGTACGCGACAAGGGTCTTAGGGTCGGCACCGGCCGGAGTCGCTAGTTTAATTACCAGAGCCGTCAGAATTGCTACCAAGATTCCCACCCCAGAAACCGGGCTGTTTGACGAACCTATCAGTCCCGCCATATATCCGCAGACGCTGGCAACTGCGAGCCCAAGTGCCAAAATGAACACGATTGACAAGAAAATTAGTCCACCCGTGTGATGCTCTAAGGAACTGCCCCGCAAAAATAGCCACAATAGAACCCCGATAGGAATCATTAAAGCTAAGGTGATACCGATAACCCAAGACGCTGGCAGGTCTCGTTCTTGTGGGGGGACAGTGAATCCACCTTTACGTTTACGAGACGCACTAATGGATTCGCGCATTCCTTGAAAAATCGGTCCAATAATTTTTAGGAACGTCCAAATCGCAGCGATAGCGATGGTGCCAGCGCCTACGAAACGTACATCGGAAGCAAAAATTCCTTGCACGCCCTCGGCAATATCCCCGCTGCCGAGCTGACCAGAAGAGAAGTAAGGAAGCAGCACCCCATAGCTGATTAGCATGCCGCAAATCATGGCGATACCGACACCCAGACCTACCAAATGTCCAATCCCAATAAGCGCTAATGACAGGCTAGTTCCCACCATAGTGCCACCCGCTCCCACTTTAAACGCGGTGGTGACAGAGGAAAGCGCGACTTTAAGGTTAGTAAGCAAACTGAAAAATGCGGAAGAAATAGCTCCCCAAACGATCACGTGCAGACCCCGGCGGTTGTCGGCGGCGCCTTCGCTAGTGTCCCCAACTTTTAGGACTTCCGCCGCCGCTACGCCCTCGGGAAAAGAAAGGTCAGAACCGGTTACGAGGGCGCGCCGCAAGGGAATAGAATAGGTAACCCCCAAAATCCCGCCCAGGGCGCATAAGAGGGCGGTAGTCCAATAGGGGAAGCCGGTCCACCAGCCGACCATGATTAGGCCAGGTAGCACGAAAATGATTGCCGACAAGGTTCCGGCTGCCGAAGCAATGGTCTGTACGATGTTGTTTTCTTGCACGGTATGATCTTTGAAATACCGCAAGATTGCCATGGAAATAACGGCCGCCGGAATCGAGGTGGCAAAAGTCAGCCCCACTTTTAGCCCTAAATAAACATTTGCGGCTGTGAAGATTAAGGTGATGATTCCCCCGATAATCACTCCGCGAATAGTTAATTCTTTTACTGCTGTTTTCGATTCAGTTGTCATCGTAGGCCGATCTCCTTGGTCACATACGCCAAGTTCAGGATACGACCTGACGGGAGATTTAAAAAACGGGGTTAATACCTGACTTGCGTGTATAAAATCGTTGTTTTTGTGGTTTGATCAGGGGGTATGATGCTTTGAATATGCTTTGAGAGGCAGCGTGCAAATCAAGTTAGTTGTAAAACAAAAAGAAGGTTATAGACGAAACATCCACTAGCGGGTAAAGATGGAGAAAAAAATTAGTAAAACATACTTTTGTGGTGAGCTGGTCGCAGTATAGTGGCAGATAGCCGCCAAAGCCCGGGCGATTCCCCTCTCGGATAATCACCTAAGCTATGACGGGATAATAATGTCTTTTCTTATAAGGGGGAGGGAATGATCCACCCGATACTTATGCCCAATGAGGTAACTACCTTGATTGAGCCCAAGTTTTACGACTATTTCCCAATTATTGTTTACTTCGCGTTTGTAGTGGCCGTGGGGTTCATGATGAAGCGAAAGGCCAGTTCATCTGATGAATTCTTGACTGGTGGGCGTTCGTTACCAGCCTGGGTGACTGGTCTGGCTTTCGTGTCTGCCAACTTGGGCGCAGTTGAGATTATGGGAATGAGTGCTAACGGTGCACAATATGGTCTGCCCACGTTCCATTATTTTTGGCTGGGCGCGATCCCGGCAATGCTGTTCCTAGGTATTGTGATGATGCCGTTCTATTACGGTTCGAAAGTCCGCTCGGTTCCTGAGTTTATGCTTAAGCGGTACGGAACTGCCGCTCATCTAATCAACGGGCTTTCCTTTGCCCTCGCGCAGCTGCTAATCGCCGGGGTAAACCTGTATTTGCTAGGTAAAATCGTTAACGGAATGCTGGGAATCCCGCTATGGATTTCCCTGATTATTGCTGCGCTAATCGTGCTGACCTATATCAGCATCGGCGGTCTGGCGGCCGCCATTTACAACGAAGTTTTGCAGTTCTTCGTGATTGTCGCCGCGCTACTGCCGGTAACTTTGATTGGCTTGTACCGTGTGGGTGGCTATCGAGGATTAACCGATAAAATAACCAAATGGGCAAATGAGGCCTCCAATCCGGTCTATCAAGATCCGAATAACCAGCTGCATTCATGGCCGGGCACGCTATTGTCGGGCTTCAACTCGCCCGCAATGTCAATATTTGGCTTGGTTATGGGGCTAGGGTTTGTTTTGGCTTTCGGTTATTGGACCACAAACTTCGTGGAAGTCCAACGGGCGATGGCTTCAGATTCGATTTCTGCCGCCCAAAAGACTCCGATTATTGGAACCTTCGTGAAAATGTTTATTCCGTTCCTGGTGATCATCCCGGGTATGGTAGCTGGGGTATTGATTCCGGAAATTGTAAAGCTCAAGGGCGGTTCAAAGTTCATGGGGGTAGGCGAGGAAGCGCTCGCGAACCTATCCTCTCACGTCCCGGCGGGTTATGAAGTCAGCTACAACGATGCCATGCTGCTCATGATGCGGGATTTGCTACCTAATGGTTTGCTAGGTTTGGCGATTGCCGGATTGCTCGCTTCCTTCATGGCGGGAATGGCGGCGAACGTATCCGCCTTTAACACGGTGTTCACAGTCGATATCTATGAAGCATATTTTAAGCCGAATGAATCCGATGAGCACTACCTGAAGGTGGGACGCAACGCCACTATTGTGGCCTGTACCGTTGCGGTATTTACTGCGTTGATTGCCTCCTTGTACCCGAACATTATGGACTTGCTGCAGCAGTTGTTCTCTATGTTTAACGCGCCGCTGTTTGCCTGTTTTATTATCGGTATGCTCTGGAAACGGGCAACCCCCTCGGGAGGCTGGACCGGTTTGTTGTTTGGTACTTTAGCCGCGTTATTGGTTAACGTCTTGTGCTGGAACAAGATCTTAGAGCTGCCCGGCCAAGGCCAAGCGTTCATTGCTGCGGGCGCGGCCTTTGTAGTCGGCGTGCTGGTAAACGTGGTGGTTTCCCTGTTTACCAAACCCAAGGATTATGCAGAGTTGGAGGGCTTCGTTTGGTCGCTTACTCCTAAAGAACGCCGCGTTGACCCGAACTTACATAAGTTGCCGGTAATGCGCCGTCCTATTCCACTCGCGATAGTAGCCGGTGTGCTGGTGATCGCCTTGAATACGTTTTTCCACTAGGGGAGGTAAGACAAATGAAGCAAAAGAAGATCCACCTTTACGATATTCGAGTTGTTTGTGGCCTGGTGCTGGGGATTATCGGATTGTTCCTGATTGTGTGCGGTCTGGTAATTGAGCCGGCAACGGTTCCGGACTATGTGGAAAATAATCTAGAGGGAATAAATAACACCCCGATTAATGCCAATATGTATTCCGGCGTAGGGCTACTGATTACTGCTCTGGTGTTCCTGGCCTGGACTTGGTTTAATCCCAATGCCGGTATGGGGAATCCGGATGAGGACACTAAACCCGCCCACGAGAACGTCACGTCGGGGGATCCGCACTAGTAATCAGTTTTGTTACCCCTTCAAAGAGCGAGCACGCAATGTAGGCATAGAGCATGGTTGCGTGCTCGCTCTTTGAAAACGGTGAAAAGTCGGGCGGTAATATTGTTGCGGGGTCTGTCATCGCTGATTGGCCAAGGGTAGTCAAAGGAACTAAATGATGCAGGATTTACAAGCTGCGCAGGTGCGTCGGGCAGTTGAAAACTTTCGGGTTAAAGGTGATTTCCTAACCGCTACCCCTTACGGTTCGGGACACATCAACGAGACTTTATTGGCCAAATGTTGCCTGGAGGACGGCAGTGAACTGCCACTGACTTTGCAGCGTATTAATACCGATATTTTTACTAATCCCGTGCAATTAATGGAAAACGTTGCGGCAGTTACCGAGTTCTTACGGGAACGTATCCAACAGGAAGGGGGCAACCCAGATCGGGAGACGCTGCGAATAATCCGCACATTTGACGGCTACCCTTGTTACCGCGATCCGGACGGGAACTGGTGGCGGATGTACAGCTATATTGACAATGCTTTCACCCTAGATTTGATTGAGGATCCGCAAGATTTTTACCAGTCTGGTTTAGCTTTCGGCAGTTTTCAGCGTCGCCTGGCGGATTTCCCAGCAGATTCTTTACATGAAGTGATTCCGCGCTTCCATGACACTGTTGACCGCTTCGCTCAGTTTGAGCAGGCGATAGCTCTTGATCCTTTAGGGCGCGCCAACCAAGTTGGGGAAGATATTGACTTTTATCGCCGATACGAACATCTGTCGCACGCATTTGCTGATCTACAAAATGCAGGAAAGCTACCTTTGCGGGTAACCCATAATGATACCAAGCTAAACAATGTACTAATTGATGCGGACACCGGTAAAGCAATCGCGGTTATTGATTTGGATACCGTGATGCCAGGACTAGCGATAAATGATTTCGGGGATTCGATTCGTTTCGGAGCTTCTACTGGTGCGGAGGACGAGACTGACCTTACTAGAGTGTCGTGTTCTATGGAGCTGTTTACCGCGTTTACTAAAGGGTTCTTAGAGGGCGTACAAGGAAGGTTAACTGATTTAGAGATTGAGTTGCTTCCTCTGGGTGCCCAGGTGATGACCTATGAATGCGGAATGCGGTTTTTGACTGATTATCTGCTGGGGGATAAATACTTTAAGATTCACCGCCCAGAACACAATTTGGATCGATCTCGTACCCAGGCCAAACTGGTTCGTGATATGGAAAGTAAATTCTCGATGATGCAACAGATAGTTGCGGAAAACGCCGCCTAGATTACCTGGGTGGTACAGACTATTTGGTTAACGCAAGGCTGTAAACAGACCCGGTGGTTAGATACAGTAATGGTTCTACCTATAGATACAGAGAGGCGCATGATGAAGGCGGTAGCGGGCAGGGATTACTATGTCTCTGATAGTTGCGGAAATGATAATAACTCAGGAACCAGTTGTGAACAGCCATTTAAATCCTTGGCGAAAATAAACGATATTAAACTCCAGCCGGGCGATAGAGTTTTGTTGAAACGAGGAGACACCTGGAACGGTCAGGCTCTCCGTATTAAGAGTGGTTCTGCCGGATCTGCACAGGCACCTATTGAAATCAAACCTTATGGTGAGGGGAACGCGCGCCCCGTGATTAACGCTAACGGGCAGGGACGGTGGTACCAGGATTATCACGCCAGTATTGAGCTGCATCGCAATAAAGCAGAAATCTCTAGTGCGGTGCTCCTTAAAGATGTCAGTTATTTGGAGATTTCTGGTTTGGAAGTGACCAATGACCGGGAAATGAATCCCGATGCTGATCCGAAAGAGTTTAACGACGGTTTAGCACTGGATCGTACGGGAATAGCCGGCATTGCCGAGGATGGGCCTATGCGGCACATTGTGGTCTCGGATATGTATGTTCATGATGTCGACGGCAATATCTACGATAAACACCTGGCTAATGGCGGTATTTATTTCATTGCTCACTATCCCCAATCGGGAAAACCGGCGACTGCAGAAGAGAAAATTGCGCGCTTTGATGATTTGCAGATACTGAATAACCGGGTAGAAGACGTTAGCCGTTGGGGGATAGCAGCCGGCTACACTGCCTATCAAAATCTAATTGATCAACCGCAAGATGGCCCAATTCCCGATGAGGTTATCGCAAAATATGGTTCTAGTCGGGTAGTGGTTCGCGGCAATTATGTTAGGGACACGGGTGGAGATGCCATTACTACTATGTATTGTGATCGTCCTTTGATTGAATACAACGTTTCTGAGGGAGCCGCCAAGTTCATTAACGACTCTGACTATTTATATCCCTACAATATCGAGGGACCGCAGGAGTCGGACTGGGGTCGGGTAGCCGCCGCGATCTGGCCTTGGCGCTGTAAGAACGCGGTTTTTCAATACAATGAGGCCTACAATACCCGCAACGCATATAACGGGAATGGAGATGGCCAACCCTGGGATGCTGACTATGGTGACGGAACCATCTACCAGTACAACTATTCCTATGGCAATAGCGGTGCCACCATTATGTTTTGTGAAAAAGGTTCCCTGCATAACGTATTTCGCTACAACATTGCCCATAGTGACGGGCGTGGGGCTTTAGATTTATCGGGACAAATTGATGCCCATGTTTATAACAATACTTTTATCCTCGCCAGTGGTTCTAGCGTGATTACCAGGGGAGATGCGCCGGCGATAATAGAAAATAATATCTTCTATAAGCCGGACGGGGTTACACAGGTAACTGAGAACTGGGAGGCAGGAAACCAGACCTATGACTACAACTTGTACTATAGCTTTTCTTCATTGCCTGAAGATCTACATAAACAAGTAGTCGCCGCGGGGTCTGCGCTATTATGCGACGACTCGGCAGTTCCTATCGCAGCTGACCGCAAGGCGCGCCCTCATGACGGTTCTACTAGTAGTACTGTTTTTGATGGTTTCAAGCCGGCTGCTGATTCTGCAGTTATCCACGCGGGGAAACCGATTGTAGATGCCAACGGCAGCCCGGTAGAAAAGGACTTCTTAGGTAACCCTGTTGCGGGTCGTCCCACAATCGGTGCCATTGAGGCTGTTAGTAACAAGTAAACACGCTGATAGTGGCTTGTTGGTAGTGAATGCCTGGAGTTGATAATCCCTATCTGATTAGCGGATCGACAGAAGGAAATGTTGGTAACGCGCCAGTTAACCCCTAGGTGACGCGAAGGTGCGTCCAAGTTTTCTACAAATACCCTTGCGAGAGCGAGGGAGATGTGTTATTTTTATTTTACGCAAACGTTTGCGTAACGATTTAAGAATCGCTCTAAGGAGACAAAGATGTCGCGAAAAATCATCCTGGACTGCGATCCCGGGCATGACGATGCCATTGCCATGCTGCTTGCTCATGCTAGTCCCGAGATTGAACTATTGGCGGTTACCACCGTTGGAGGAAACCAGACTCTGGCGAAGGTCACCAATAACGCCCAGCGTATAGCCACTGTTTATGGTATGCAGGGGGTGCCGATCGCCTCCGGTTGTGATCGCCCGTTGGTTCGTAAGCCCGAAGTGGCCCCCGGGCAACACGGAGAATCCGGCTTGGATGGGGTGGAACTGCCCGAGCCGCAGCCACTCGTTAATCAGCATGCGGTAGACCTGATCATTGACACTATTATGAGTCACGAGCCAGGAGAAATTACCCTGGTACCTACTGGACCGCTCACCAATATTGCGATGGCAGTGCGCAAAGAGCCGCGCATTGTAGAACGGGTGCGAGAAGTCGTACTTATGGGTGGTGGTTACCACGTAGGCAATTGGTCGGCGGTCGCCGAATTTAATATCAAAGTCGATCCCGAGGCGGCGCATATCGTGTTCAATGAGCCTTGGGAAGTGGTGATGGTGGGATTAGATCTAACCCACCAGGCACTCGCTACCGATGAAATTACCACGAAGATCCAAAAACTTGGTGGCCCGGTTGCCCAGTTCGTGCTGGATCTGTTCGTATTCTTCCGTAAGGCATATCAAGACTCGCAAGGCTTTGACTTCCCACCGGTACACGATCCCTGCACCGTGGCCTATTTAATCGACCCCTCGATCGTGAAAACCGTGAGAGTGCCCATCAATATTGAGTTGTGTGGAGAGCTAACCGTGGGAATGACTGTTGCCGACTTTAGGGAACCGGCAGGGGAAGGATGCCATACTAAGGCAGCCACTGACCTTGATTTCGAACGTTTCTGGGAGCTAGTTATCGACTCCATTGACCGCGTCCAGAAAGGGGACTGCTAATGACAAAAGTACGTTCCATAGGCGCGGTGATGACCGCGCTGTTAGTAGCCTGTTTTGCGTTTCAGCTAAACGCGTCTATGCTTTCACCTGCCCTGGTGCTGATGGAAAAAGAACTTCACACCACCGCGGCAATGATTGGCTTAACTCAGACCGTGTTCTTTACGGCGGCTGCTCTTTTCAGTCTGTTCCTACCGCGACTCGGAGATATGATCGGTCGGCGCAAACTGTTGACCGCTATGATGGTGCTCACTGCTATAGGGTGTGCCATCTCTGCCCTAGCAGGAGTTACCGGTTCAGTTGCGCTACTGTTCATTGGCCGCACCATTCAGGGTGTTGCCGGGCCGACAGTCCCCCTATGTTTGATCATGCTACGAGTTGCTGTGCCTGATCCGAAACGCTACGGCACCCTCATGGGCGTTATTACCGCAGTTAACGGCGGTATCGCCGGAATAGATGCCATTGCAGGAGGCTGGCTCGCGAAGAATTTCGGGTTTGCCTCAGTCTTTTGGACGATGGCAGTGATTGCAGCGATCGCCGCAGTGGCAGTACGCTCGCTAACCGATGAATCAACAGTGGACAGTCCGCAGCCAATGGATTGGCTGGGCACGCTTTACCTGGTGGTGGCAGTAGGTGCCGCCTTAACCGCCATTAACGAGATCGCTAAACTAAAAGCGGCAAACTGGCTGCTAGTTATCATCCTCGTGCTTGCCAGCGCCCTATGTTTCTTGCTGTTCTGGCGTCAAGAAGGCAAAACCGAACATCCGCTGGTTACCCGTCACTATCTGCGGTCGCGCAGTACTTGGGCTTTGTTGCTGACTACCATACTTACCATGACCGGTATCTTCGCGATTATGAACGGAATCGTGCCCTCTATTGCCCAAGATGCTAAGTTCGGCGCAGCGCTGGGTGCAGACGTGGTCTCGTTTTGGACGCTCACTCCCTATGCAATCGCTGGCCTAGTGATGGGGCCGGTAGCGGGTACCCTCGCGGGACGCTTCGGATATCGCAAAGTACTGCGGTATGGGCTTATTGGTTCTCTGATTTCCCTAGCGATTTTGGCGCTCACTATGAATGGCGCTGCCGCCTGGGTGCTGCTAGTAGTATCTATACTGGCTGGTCTAGCCTATGCTGGTACCGCAAATATTATGCTTAACGGTCTTGGAATTGTACTATCACCCTCCGATAATCCTGGTTACCTCCCCGGACTTAACGCAGGAGCTTTCAACCTGGGTGCGGGTATTTCCTTCGCGGTACTATATGCGGTGATGACCTCATTAGGAGGAGGGTACGGAGGGCATTTAGGCGCTATTATTGCGGGTGGCATCCTTCTGGTTTTGGCTCTCGGATCATCCTTCCTAATCCCGCAGCCAGCCGGACAAGACGAAATAGCCAGTTAGCACGCAGTTTGAAGTCTAACGAGGGAACGCTATGACTACTATTAGACAAATCGCCGAACAACTAGGTGTCAATGTCTCAACAGTCTCGCGTTCCCTCAACGATTCCCCCACTATCCCAGATAGTACTAAGCAGCGGGTACGCGAGATAGCTGACCAACTTGGCTATCGTAAAGATATGAGAGCAGCGTCAATGCGTGCCGGTAAGAGCCTGCTCATCGGAGTGGTAGTGGGGGATATCGTTAACCCTTTTTTTGCCGAACTAGCTGATCGCATTGAACGCCAAACCCGGGCCAAGGGCTACCAAATCATGCTTGGTAATGGCGGAGAAGAACCGGGGGCTCAAGAAAAAATAGTGGAAACTATGCTGTCGCAAAATATCGATGGCTTGTTGTTAACTCCTGCTGGAAAACCGACCTCGAAGATGCTTTCCCACCTTAAGGAAGTTCCTACGGTGGCGGTTGACCGCAAGATTACCGGAGCCGAGATCGACAGTGTCGGCTGCGATTTCAGTCAAGCAGTTACGCAGTTAGCTGCACATTTTGCGGCGAATGGTTACCAATCAGTGGCAGTGCTGTCAGGTCCAGAATCCACCAGTACCGGGGATAGTCGGCACCGGATGCTGTGCGCAGCGCTCGCGGAAGCCGGTATCTCCAGAGTGCAAGCATATTCGAGCCCATTCCAAGAGACCGGAGGAGACGCGGCGATAAAGCAGGTGCTAGTAAAAGGGACACCGGATGCCCTGGTATGTGCCTCTGGGGTTATTGCCTTGGGAGCGATGCTAGGACTAAAAGCGTGCCAAATTCGTCCCGGACTAGATATCGGGATCGCCACGTTTGACCGTCTACACTGGTTAGAAGCGATGACACCTTCCGTGACCATGATTGATACTGACATTTCCAAGATGGCTGACCTGGCAGTGAATCTGCTGCTGAAAAGAATAGCTGGTAGAGGCGGTAAACCAGTAGAAAAAAACACTACCGCGAAACTACTGCTGCGGGAATCAACTCCAAAGCTACCAAACTAACTATTACTAAGAAGTTGGGGAGAGGACATGACAAACTCGAACGATATAGTGGCTACCGCCCAGAAGGTGTTGTCATCTATCGGGGCACCGGTGACGGTGATGGGGTCGATAAATGCTGATTTGACGGTGGAAACTGAGCGGCTTCCTCGGCCAGGTGAAACCGTGATCGGCGGGCCGGTAGTTACTCTCCCGGGAGGAAAATCTGCTAATCAGGCAGTAACTTGCTCTCTTTTAGGGGCAAAAACCAAGCTGATAGGGGCGTTAGGTAACGACAGTCACGGTGACCTCCTGCTGGATTCTTTAAACAAGGCGGGAGTAGACACTGCTGGGATTCGGCGCTGCGAGGAGCCATCCGGATCTACTATGATTACTGTGGACGCGGCGGGAGAAAACACTATTGTTTACTCAGCCGGCGCGAATGCACTGGTAAATGCAGATTTCGTGCGGGAAGAAAGTAAGATAATTACTTCGGCGAAAATCCTGGGCTTATGTTTGGAAGCTCCGCTGGATGCGGTGGAGGAAGCGGCAAGAATCGCCCACGACGCCGGGGTGCAGGTGGTGCTGAACTTCTCGCCCATCACCCAGGTGCCGGAATCACTGCTGAAACTGGTTGATGTGCTGATTGTTAATCAGCATGAACTGGCGGTACTAGGAGGCCGGGAAATAGACGTGACTAACCTGGACGAGCTGCGTAAAGCGGTTGCCGACCTCGGGTTCGAACAGGTAGTTCTAACTTTAGGTGGTAGTGGGTCTTTGGTGCTAGATTCCGGCGAAGTAACCCGGATCCCTATTTTTGAGGTCGATACTGTAGATACCACCGGAGCCGGGGATTCCTTTATGGGCTCTCTGCTGAGTGCGTTGGCTGCAGGATGTTCGCTGGCAGATGGCGCCTGCCTGGCGGCGGCAGTTTCTTCACTGGCAACCGCCAGAATGGGTGCACAATCCTCTTACAGGAGCGCCAGTGAAGTTCGTGATTTCTTGGCACAACAGGCAGGATGAGCCGCCGATATTTCGCAACGAGATGGTTTCTTTAATCGCGCAACCTGGACGCTAGGAAAACAATATTTGCGCCGGCTAGAGAGGTTTTAGTTATAGCTGTGGGGTCGGATTGTAACTAAGGTAAGCCCCACTTTCCTTCATGAGGGTCGTATCCCGATCCGGTTATGTTGAGTGCCGAAAATTAAGCGCCGCTAGGTAGCTACTTCATCTCGGCGCGTCCTTTTTATCCGTTGTTTCCGAAGACTTTCTGAGGGCAACGGTTTAGTTTTCCTATGGCTCGCCTTCCCTTAGAGGCATTGCTTTGCTTTCCGAGGGCGAAGCTTTTCGTGCTTCCTAACTTAGCTCGTTAATCCCCAAAAGCTTTTGTCCTGCTAGGGTGACCGTGAAGTTACAAAGAATGCCGAGAGGCAAAATGCGCAGATAAACGGAGGTGCCCAATGAGTCTGGCGGGCGAAAGATTACTAGGAAAATCTTCCGATTCACGGCAGCGAGATGAGCATACCGATGAAAGCGTAAAGACGGCCTCCAAGCTTAATTGGTTGCGTGCCGGGGTTCTGGGAGCTAATGACGGTATCGTTTCAACCGCCGGCGTAGTAGTGGGGGTGGCAGCTGCTGACCCGCAGAACAATATCGCGATCTTTACCGCTGGGATGGCGGCCGTGGTCGCGGGGGCTATTTCCATGGCGGCCGGCGAATATGTTTCCGTATCTACCCAGAAAGATACGGAGCAGGCGCTGGTTCATAAAGAAAAGACGCGACTGAAGAAAGATCCCGAGGCCGAGTTTGAGGGACTGATTAAGGTTTACGAAGCCAAAGGGTTATCTGCTGAAACTGCCCGGAAAGTAGCGAGCGAATACTCTGCGATTGATCCGGTAGCGGCGCAGGTAGAGGCACGTTACTCAATTGATTCGGAAGAATTTGTTAGCCCTTGGAATGCTGCCTTTTCTTCTGCGATTTCCTTTGTCTTAGGTGCAGTGCTGCCGATGCTGGCCATTCTGCTGTTCCCGCCGGCCTCCAAGTTTATCGCCACCTTCATTTTGACGCTGGTTGCGCTGGGTTTAGCGGGATACACCTCCGCTTGGCTCTCAGAAGCTCCCCGAGGGCGGGCGGTAATCAGGGTGATTATCGGAGGCGCCCTCGCAATGCTGATTACCGGCGCAGTCGGCCACCTAGTGGGTCTTTCGCTGTAATCGGCCTGCTCAGTTTGTAGTTACAGCGTCTGGATTTATTCCTGTTTCCCCGCGATCTTTGCCGTGCAAAAAACCTGAGCTAAAACAGGGGCGGACTAACTCATTGCCCCCCTTGCAAGAAGCGGGAAACCAGTACGCTTCAGTTGTTGGTTTCAGGGTCACCGTATTCACTTGATTAATCGAGTACTGGGTGGAGCGTCTTATTTCCGGGACTGGTTTGCATAATCGCGCAGGGCGCTGACTTCGGTGTGGATGCTTTCCAGGGCGCGAAGCGCTGCCATAATTGACTGTTCTGTGGGGCGGAGCAGTCGGGAGATTCGTCCAAGTAAGGGCAGCACCTGCTTCAAGGTGTCCAGTTCCGGCACGCGAGTTTGGGTAGCAAGCTGTTCCAGGGAGATGCTGAGATCTTGTAAAAGATCCTCTTCCCCTATTTTTGACAGGTCTTTGCCTATTTCTAGGGAGCCATTAATTCGTTCTCTAATCATTCCCCAGTCGTTTGTTAATCTAGAAGCTGCATCTTCCAGACGATTTGCTTGCGGATCTAAAAGGCGGGCGTGCTTAGCTATGATGGCGGGTTTAAATTCTCCGACGGTAATGGCTTCGATACTTTGGTTTAACTGGTTACCTAAGGTGTCTATTTCTTTGCCAAACGTTTGTGCGTCTGCATTGAAGGTTTCAGAGACTTCCTGTATTCCTTCCAAGATCTCTTCAAGGGTAATACGGGTTTGGGGTTCGTCGGGTTTTTGCCTGGTTTGCAAGGCAGCGGTAGTTGCCGCGAGTTCTTGCCTGGATTCAACTGTCTGCTGCAGGCTAGTCGAGATTTTGTCAGCCACCTCGTCTAGCACCTGTCGGTTCTCAGACCTAAGGTCTGTAACGCTGACTTCTTCATACTGGTAGCTTTGAAGTTTTTTCCATAGCGAATCTTGTTGCAATGCTTGAGGAATAGCTTGAATGAGTATGGGAAGAATGGCTTTATAGCTGGCTTTTTCGGCTGCAGTTGCAAATCTCTCAACTTCTTTGCGGCAATCAGAGGATTTGAGGTAGCGGGGGCTGACAAAACTCAGTAGGAACGCAGTTGTCTCCAGTTCAGACATCAGGACATTTTCCCATGATTGCCCCCATTTCACGTCACGGTCTGTAAAGATGCTAAGGGTTTCGCCGGTTTTCATTTCGTATTGGTCAGCAATTTTTTCAACGAGTTTAAGTAATCCACCGTATACGGTTTCATTGTCGGCATGCGCGTAGCTAACAAAAATAGTTGCGGCAGGGGACTCGGTGCCATTTTTTTGTCCGGGCGGAAGGACGACTTCGCTTGGTTTCAAGTTTATTCTTTCGGTAAGGGGTTCATTTTCGGTAGTTGACATTCCAGGTTGTTTAACTGTTTTTTTTGGCGAGGGCGAGGGGTAATCTCCTAGGAGCTGGTAGGGGATTGCCCACATATCTTCCTCGATTTTCTTCACTCGTTCACAAGTGCAAACTACAAAACCTTGGCGAAACTTTCTCCCGAGCTTGTCGCAGTCCTCACGAAAACGGCGTAAACCGCGAAAATCTGAACTGTTAGGAGTGCTGGTGAGTTTGACTTCCACGCCCACAGCCCCAGCGGTGTTATCCAGTAAGACCAGGTCGACCTCGTCATCACGATTCCCTGTCCGTACCCGCCAATACCCCAAATAGTAGCTGGTGCTTGCCCAGCCAATCTCAGCTCTAATCTGATTAGCAACCCAGTTCTCCAAGACCAGACCAGCCGCAGCCGGGAAAGCAGAAATATCATGTCCGCGACGCGACAGGGACTCACAAACCGTGGAGGTGTCCACTGCGTGTATTTTTGGTGCCCCTCGCCCCACACTCGCCGCCGAGCCTCGGAAGTTCGCCAGGCTATAAACTAGGAAACGTTCCCTCAATATATCCAGGTAACGCCCCACTGTGCGAACATCCATCTTTAGCTCGTTGGCTAAACGATCTTTGTTCAAAACACCTCCGGGATATGCCACAAGTGCGTCCAGTAACGCCCGCGCCCGCAAAATATCCACGGCCTGACCCGGGACTAACTCACGTCCCAACGACATCTCATTTTCAGAAAAAACTTGCTGGTTTACCTGCGCTAGATTTATTATCCCGGGATTTGCCCCCGGAATGCATAGCGAGGGCATACCCCCATAACGCAAAACAGCAATCAAATCCGCATCGGAGGAAGCAAAACTTTGCTCAGCTGCCGAGGCCCAATCCCCGTAAAACAACGCATCAGCCAGGGAATAACCGTCGGAAAGAGAACGCCCGGCAAGCTCACTAGCAGTAAAAGGCAGCAGCTCGAGGCGCTGCGCTCTTCCTGTTAGCCAATCCGCCTCTCCCCGGCGGGACCGTCCAATAGCGGCCGAGCCGCATAGAATGAAACGGTGTTTATCCTCGACCCGGTCTACAACTGCCTTTATGTGCTGGGTTACGTCCGGCAAAAGTTGCGCCTCATCGATAACGCTATGGATAGGTAAACGCGACAACCATTCCTGCGGGTCACGCTTTGCGGCGCGCAAAGATTCTCTATCCGTAGAAAAACTGAAATATTCCGGTCTTTCCCCGTTAGCTAAGGTGAGATTTTGCAACAACGTGGTCTTTCCCACCGCACGTCGTCCCTCTAAAATCTGCACCGGCAGACTAGAGCTAGCTGCCAATCGCTTTGCCAGACCTCTAGGGAAAAAGACACCACTCACGTATCAAATGATACATTGAATGCGTAAAAAAAACTACATTGAGAGTAGTTTTTTAGTTATTTTCAGATAGGAACGTATTTATCGTTCCCTGGGTGAGCCCGGGCGCTACCTGCGACCTGATTTAATATACCTCCTTACGCGAGCCACGGAGATGGTATGACCGTTGCAGCGGTCAAAGGATAGGTCGTAAAACCCGAGATATTCGCCCTCCTAATGGGGTTTACTAAAAGAGTGGTCTCAGATGTTTTTCTTTCCGAAACGGCGTTGTCAATTTGGGCAAAAACTAATTTTTGGCATTCGGCTCCTCCCGAGGATGTAGGTAAGCAATGGTTGCCGCTCGCTGTGCATATGGCAGATTCGGGAGAAGTTGCTGAGCTGATATGGGATAACTATCTGTCCCCTCGACAGCGGAAGCTGTTGGTAGAACCGTTACCGCGGGTAGAGACGATTGAACAGTCTTCGCGAAACGCCTTAAGCTTAGTAAAGCTAATCGTGGGCGCCCATGACATCGGAAAATGTTGGCCCACGTTCCTTACCCAGAACATCGAACTTTATGAACGGATATTTAAAAATAACGATTCCCCTCGTAAATACCAGCGGGCAGATGAGCTGCGAGGAAATAGCCCACACTCTTGGATAGGCGAAATAGCGTTTGAAAGATGGCTAGAATCGCGCTGGAATCCGGATATACAATCCAAGAGAAGTGCCAAACAACTGGGATCGATAATCGGTGCTCACCACGGGCGTCCGGTGTCTCAGCAGCGACATCGTTATATGGAGAATCCCAATCTTCCTGGGGAGGTTAGCGGCGATGACAGCTGGAGGCGGATCCGCCGGGAGCTACTAGAATGGTGGATGAACTGGACTGGCAGTCAAGAAATTGTAGATCAGTGCCAAGGGCTGATTTTCCCAACTACCTGGCAAAGCTTGGTGGCGGGTATTACCGTGATGTCCGACTGGATTGCTTCGAATCAAGAGCTTTTCCCACTGGTTGCCTGGAATGAGCTATATCCGAAAAGGTTGCTATCTCCTGATCACCATCGCGATCGCACTAAAGCTGCGTGGGAGAAGCTGCATTTGCCGCCCTCCTGGCAGCCAGAAATGCTATCTCACGACCCTGATCAATTGCTACAAACCCTGTTTGCGTTAGACGCTGATGCTCATGCGCGTCCCGCGCAGGTGGCAGCGGTAGAAGCCGCTGAAAAAATGACTCTACCCGGCATGATGATAATCGAGGAGGTGATGGGGGCAGGTAAGACTGAGGCGGCGTTAATGGCGGCCACCATTTTGGCGAAGCGGGCAGGAACTTCCGGGGTGTTGGTAGCTCTACCGACAAAAGCTACTACGGACGCCATGTTTTCTAGAGTTATCGAATGGGCGCAGACCTCGGCGAAAAGTGGTTTTAGCCTAAAACTTCAGCACGGAAATGCTGCCTTGAACAGTGCGTATAAGAAAATACAATACGGAAGAATCGCTAGTGCCGGCAATACGGTTTCCCCGGGACAGAGCTCTTCAATGGGCATTGATGAAGAATCTACTCACAGCCGGCAGTCGGCAGTAGTTCACCGCTGGTTTAACAAGAAAGCCGCCCTGCTAGCCTCGGTAGTGGTATGTACAGTGGATCATTTGCTGTTCTCGGCATTGCAAACCAAACACGTGAGTTTGCGGCATCTGGGGATTAGCGACAAAGTTGTCATTATTGACGAGGTGCACAGCTACGATGTCTACACCAGCCAATTCCTGAAGAGAACCGTGCAATGGCTGGGGGCGTTCGGGGTTCCGGTAATTGCTTTATCGGCTACTCTCACCCGGAGGGCGCGCGAAGAGCTGTTTGCAGCCTATGAAAAAGGGCAAGAGTTGAAGCAAGCTGCTAAAGAGAAGGACAAAGTTTCGGAACCGTTTGATGGTTCGGTATTTCCGGCGATGCGGAAACCGGTAGTCGTGGGAGGAAATCAAGTCGCAGCGCAAGCCAAAGGGGAAGGGACGGGTTCGTCCTCGCAAACGCCCATATATCCAGCGCTTTCTTACTCGGATATGCAGGGGGTTAAAGTTCGTACTCTGCCGGTGTTAGCTACCAAAGAGATAGAAGTGGAGCATTGGGAGGGCGAGGCTGGGCTGGTCGCAGATCTACAAACGCGACTCGAAAATGGGGGATGTGCCCTGGTAGTACGCAATACGGTCGCTAATGCGCAACGTACCTATGAAACTTTGCGGGGAATATTCGGGGAGGATGTCCGTTTGGTGCATTCGCGTTTTACCCAGCAAGATCGCCAAGATAACGACGAATGGCTGGTGCGTACCTTTGGAAAACCTGGAAAATCTCGCCGACCTAAGCGGGCGATCGTGGTGGGTACCCAGGTTGTTGAGCAAAGTTTAGATATTGATTTCGATGTTCTTTACAGCGATTTGGCGCCGATTGACCTGCTGTTTCAACGTATGGGGCGGGTGCATCGTCACGAGAGGGATATTCGCCCTCTTCCGGTTGCCCAGCCGCGTTGCATCCTAATGGGCGTACCCGGCGAACAGGACTCAAATCCGCAAGTTGATCGGGGCTCAGCCTATGTTTATGACGAGGACGTGTTGTTGCGGACTGCGGCTTATGTTCTAGATAAAGAGGGCAAGGGGGAGGCTTGGCGGATTCCTGAGGATATCGGGACGGCGGTGGCTGCTGTGTACGAGGAAACCGGGGTCACCCCCGATTTGTGGAGCGACACCTTAGAGCGGACAAAGAAGAAAAAGGAAGATAAAGCGCTTTCTAAAACCGAGGGCGCAGCTATGGGACTGTTAGCTCCGCCGACTAATAGTGCTACCGCCTCCTTGATTGGCTGGCTTGGCGGCGATAATCCGGATGGTGATCCCGATGAAATGGGAATCGTTGGGGTTCGTGATGGCGATTCCGGAGTGGAAGTGCTGCTGGTCGAACAACAGGGAGAGGGCATTGCAGCGATTCCTACTGATCGCCACCCAGAATCCCGGGAAATCGATTTACAAGAATTACCGAGCGGCGCGCAGCGGGAGCGACTGGTGCGTTCCTTGGTGTCTATTCCGTCAGCGCGACTGCGGGTGAGAGGCCGGGGACTTGAGGAGGTCATAGATGAATTCATCTACGAGTTAGAAAAGGAAACCCGTGATCTGGGGGTGAATTGGGAAAAAGACTTTATGTTGCGGGGGCAATTAGTTGTCCCGTTGCAGGGCTGGGAGTACCGAACCGGATTTGGGAAAACTATTTCCTACCGGCGTGATATAGGCCTGCAAATTTTTGATACTGATTCAGATGTTTAAACCGGCATTTAGGTGTAGCTTTAATGGTGTGTAATCGGTGTGGATGATCCCCGCAAAGGCGGGGCAGAGGTATTGCGTGGTTCCCACACACGGATCATCTCAAGTTTTCTCGAGCTGACTTCATTCTATCAGCGGGAAACGAGGTAGCTAATAACTAGTTCGCACCGAAGCTCAGCTACTAGCTATGTTACTATATAAAATGATTACTTTAGTTCCTACACAGTTGTGTATAATAAATATCAAAGTTTTTGTGAGCGGTAGAAACGGGACTGCTCGAAATCATTAGCGGACCGAAGCCTGTTCATGGGGAGGAAGGGTAGTGACTGCGAAACTGAAGTTTGATCTGGCAATCTTTGATCGTATGGTTATGGAAAGCGTGTCGGCAAATACCAGTTTTGCCAGCCGGATTGTGCGTGGTAGCTTTGCTCGTGACGTTGACAACGAAGTCGAGTGCTACATTCCGCTTGATGGCTTGGGGGCCCAAGAGCGGCGAGAAACCGATACTGGGGCATGCGTTATCGAAAGCATCGACTTAATGTCCTCGACTAGGGATACTAGGTCGGCCTGTTTCGTAGCTAGTAGACACATGGAATGCTGAGTGTTGCTCTCTCCTTTACCAACTTCGGAGGGACTCCCGCAGATTATTGCGGATTATGATTTCGGAGATACCTTCGGTTTCCTCTCAAAGCTATCCAGGGTAGCTCTACAAATTGGGTAATCCTGACACGGTCAGATCGCAGCGGTTGATTCGCGGACTATAAGTTTCGGTACAAACGAAATGTGTCTGAGCTCGTCAGTGTCGGAAAGTAGCAGATTTGCGGCGGCGTTGCCCAATTCATTCATTGGTTGGCGAATGGTGGTCAGTGGAGTAATCAGTTCAGAAGCGACTGCAATATCATCAAAACCGACTACGGAAATATCATTCGGAATAGCCAAGTGTAGCTGACGAATTGTACGCATGGCTCCTATAGCTAGCTGGTCACTGGCGCAGAAAACTGCAGTGATATCTGGATGGTTGCGAATAAGCTCGCGCGTCGCATGTGCCCCCGAAGTCGCATTGAAGTGATCGGCAACGATTTCAATTATGTTTACTTTCGTCGTGGCTTTATCTCGAGCCTCAATAACTCCTCGGTAGCGCGCACGCGCCTGCCTAATGTTTTTTGGGCCGTTGATGAACCCGACCTGGCGGTGTCCTAGGCTCAGTAGATACGTTATCGCAGTAGCAGCACCGGTCTCATCATCAACCGAGACGCTACTGATCTCTGCGGAAGTAGAAGGATAATCCATGAAGACCACCGGAATCTTACGGCGTTGGAGTAACCGGACATTCTCCATTGCTTTATCGGAAGGGACCATAATCACCCCCCTCACCTGTTGGGATGCCAGTTGCTGAATGAGTTTTCTTTCTTTGTCCGCATCCCCGTCCGAAGAGCAAATCATGGGGTAGCAATTATCAAGTGCCAGCCGGTTCTCAATTCCTCTAGCAGACTGAGTGAAAAATGGATTTGCGATGTCGAGAACAATCAGTCCTACCAGGCGTGAGTTTCCGGCGCGCAATCGTCTACCTGCATCTGATGGGACGAATCCAAGTTGGGAAATCGCCTCTTCGACCCGCTTTCTAGTTGACGCCGAAACTAAGTCAGGATGATTCAAAACATTCGAAGCTGTACCGACTGAGACTTGTGCAGTTTTAGCTACGTCCTTGATACTTGGCGGTTTATTCATGGGAACTCCTGACTCTGGGCATTTCCTAATAAGTAGATTAGCTCATGTCTGTCTGAACAGCGAGAACGATCACGCGAAGACTATTAAAGAAAGAAAACGTAAAAACTCTTGACGGTGAAACGATTCAATGTTAGCTTGGAAACCAGGTTGAAACCTTTCAATCATGTGACAATGGAGTGACAATGAGTGACGAACAAACAACCCAAGAGATTCTAGAAACAAGCACACAGCGCTCAGATTCGCGCTGTGGTTTTCTGCTGAAAGTACGCAAAGAAGTACTTGCCGAGTATTTGGAGATACACCAACACGTGTGGGAGGAGATGAGGCAAGCGCTTACCGCAGCTGGTTGGAGAAACTATTCGCTCTTCGTGGATCCACCGACTGGGGTAGTATTCGGCTACTTTGAGGCTGATGATGTGCGAGACGCAATGACGCGAATGGACTCGCAACAGATAAATAGGATTTGGCAATCAGAGATGTCCAGGTTCTTCGTACAACCCGACGGGGGCGTTAATCACCTTCTGTCGCAATATTTCTACCTAAAGTAATTCATTATTTTCAATGGAGAAAACTATGCAAAACAAACCGTTAACAGGTTGGAAAGCGACGATCGCCGTTTCCATGTCAAACTATATTGACTCCGGATCTATCATTGCCATCGCTACTTCCTTAAGTTTTTGGGGCGCGGCCTTCTTCCCCGGAGATGACGGCACTATTGCTGGCATGCTTGCGGCATTCAGCTCTAACGCTTTTGGAGCCGCGCTTGGTGCGCTAATTGGTGGTCCACTTTGCGATAAATATGGACGGAAGTTCATCTACACTTATGATCTTCTGGTTTATGCGCTAGGCGGATTGTTCGTGGTGTTTGCAGCAAATCTGGCAATGCTGTTCGTTGGCTTTGTGGTAATTGGGCTCGCGGTAGGAGCCTCGGTGCCGGCTGGTTGGACCTATATAGCGGAGTTTGCCCCAGCTGAGAGTCGAGGTAAGCACATAGGCACTACCCAAATGGCCTGGTCTTTTGGTCCTTTTATAGGATTTGGGCTGGCTGCGGCACTTACACCCTTAGGCCTGCTTGGTTCTAGGATAGTCTTTGCCCATCTTGTGGTGATCGCACTGATCACCTGGTATATTCGGCGCAATCTCGAAGAATCTGAGGTTTGGGAGGATGCCAAAGGCGGTGCTGCCGCAAAAGCACCTTCTATTTTCAAGTCATTTAAGGCTTTATTTAGCTGGAAGTGCAATATCAGCGCATTAATATTTCTCGCAGTGATCTATACCTGTTGGAATCAGGCGGCTTCGCAAAACGGAATATTTCTCCCGACGATACTGAACTCCATGGGATACGACCAAATGGCTTCCAACATGTTCTCAATGTTGTCTTGGGGCGTTGTTATTATTGGAACTGCCGGATTTATGTATTTCGTGGACAGGGTTCCGTACCGTGTTCACTTCTTCGTGGGGGCGGCTCTCGCTATCGTAGCTTGGCTGATATTAATCTTTGGGCCAGCGGATTCTGCGTTTACCGCATTCGGCTATGCAATTATCTGGGGAATTTCCGCAGGCCCTTCGGCACAGGCATTTTACTCAGTGTGGGCGCCAGAATTGTTTGCTGCTCCGTATCGCGCCGGCGCACAAGGAATTATTTTCTTTACTGTCCGCGTCATGTCTGGCCTTATTTCTCTTATCTTCCCGGTCATTTTGAAATGGAACAACGGATTACTGATAGACGGATTGATTCTTATTGGCTTCTTGATTGTCTCTTTAGTGGTAGGAACCGTTTGGGCGCCCAAAACTCAGGGTAGACCGTTAAGAGATATTGAAGTTGAGCGTTACGGTCGCGTTGTTTCTGCCAAAGATGAAACTAGATCGTAATGATTATTCGTATTGAGCATTAGACCGGCGTATAGGAAAGGAAAATATAATGGTACAACTAAAAGACCTCAGTGCAGAAAATCGGAAACTGCTTGAGGAGCAGGATATTGAATTGCCGTCGTGGGCATTTGGGAACTCAGGGACACGGTTTAGGGTTTTTGCCACTGATGGTGTGCCACGTGATCCATTTGAGAAAGTGGCGGATGCAGCCCAGGTAAACAAATTTACGAGATCGGCATCGCGCGTGTCTCTGCATATCCCCTGGGATCTGACTGATGACTACGATGGACTCAGGAAATACGCGGAAGACAAGGGCGTAACACTTAGTACGATTAATTCGAATGTTTTCCAGGACGAGGACTATAAATTTGGTTCGCTTTGCAACCCTGACCCGAAAATTCGTCAGAAGGCAATCGATCATCACAAGCAATGTATCGATATTATGCGAAAGACCGGGTCTAAGGACTTAAAGATTTGGTTAGCAGACGGTACAAATTATCCAGGACAGGACTCAATTCGAGAACGGCAAGATCGATTAGCTGATTGCTTGGAAAAAATCTATGCCGAGCTGGATTTGGATATGCGGTTAGTTTTGGAATACAAGTTCTTTGAACCGGCGTTTTATCATACGGATGTCCCTGATTGGGGTACTTCTCTGGTTCAATGCCAAGCTCTAGGCGAAAGGGCAATGGTAGTGCTAGATACGGGGCATCACGCCCCAGGAACCAATATTGAGTTCATCGTGGCACAGCTCTTACGCTTGGGGAGGTTGGGAGCTTTTGATTTTAATTCTCGCTTCTATGCTGATGATGATTTGATAGTTGGAGCTGCCGACCCGTTTCAGTTGTTCCGAATCATGAATGAAATCGTAGCTGCGGGGGCGTTATCAGCTGAGTCACCGGTCAATTTTATGCTCGATCAATGCCACAATTTGGAGGAAAAAATTCCCGGAGAAATTCGATCTGTCACCAATGTGCAGGAAATGACTGCCAAAGCTCTGTTAGTTGACCGGGGAGAACTAAAGAAGAAGCAGTTAGAAGGAGATGTGCTAGGGGCGAATGAACTACTGATGGACGCGTTTAGCACCGATGTGCGGCGTCTGTTAAGAGAACTTCGCGAATCGCAAGGTATAGATCCTGATCCAATGCGGGCATTCCTGTCTTCCGGTTATCTGGAGAAGGTTCGGCAAGATCGGGTAGGAGGAAAACAAGCTGGTTGGGGAGCTTAACAAGATGATTTCATGTCCTTCCGTTTTTCCGGAAGTGGCTTAGTCAACGATTTTGGCCCGGCGTCGATTTTATCGGTCGCGTGTCGGGCGCCGGGCCAAGACGTGATGAATGGAGTTTTAAGAAATGCCTGTTTTTGCTGCAATTGATCTTGGTGCTTCTTCGGGAAGAATAATAAGTGGAAATGTCGAGGGCAACCAGATTCATACTAGAGAAGTAACCAGATTTACAAATGGTCCGATCCGCGTACCTGAGCGGGGAAGGGCTGGCCTATATTGGGATATACACCGAATCTGGAGTCAAATAAATACCGGACTGAGGGTACTACAAAGTGAGCCAATTGAATCAGTGGGAATTGATTCGTGGGCAGTTGACTATGGGCTAATCGGCCACAACGGAAAGCTACTTACATCGCCATATAGCTACCGCGATTCCCGAACAAAGAGCGTTCCTGACAAACTTTTCGGGAAGGTTTCTCCCCAGAGATTCTATCGTCATAATGGATTGCAGGTAATAAACTTCAATACGGTTTTCCAACTGCTGGCTAGTATGGAAAATGAAGATGACCGAAGATTGACTGAGGTTGCTCGACATATCCTTTTGCTTCCAGACCTGATTGTTTACTGGTTGTCTGGAAAGATATATGCCGAGGTGACGAATGCCTCTTCCACAGGGTTATTGGATCCCCGTACGCGTAGATGGTCCCAGAAAATATTGCAACTGTACACGCAGCAGACGGGCATGGACATCGCTCAAAAATTACCCGATGTGATTGAATCTGGAAAATGTATAGGGCCGGTCTTGACAGATGTCATCCCTTTGCGTAACGGTAAGGATTTGCCCACCAATGTGGTAAGTGTAGGAAGCCATGATACAGCCTCTGCAGTCGCGGCGATTCCTGCTAAGACTGATAATTTCGCCTATATTTCCTGCGGAACCTGGTCATTGGTCGGGCTTGAATTAGCCGCTCCCGTGCTTACCGAAGCCTCTCGTAAAGCAAACTTTACTAACGAACTAGGCGTAGATGGAACGGTCAGGTACTTGCGCAACATTATGGGTATGTGGATACTTAATGGCTGTGTTGCAAAATGGCGCGAAAAGGAGCCACATTTATCTTTTGCGGAGATCGATGAAGTGGCTGCAAAAGCCCCCCGCATGCGCACGATTATTGACGTTAATGACCCCATCTTTGCGGATCCAGGTGACATGCTGGCTCGTATAGACCGGCTTGCTGATGAAACTGATCAACCGCGCCCTAGAGAAATAGGGGAATACGCACGCTGCATTTACGAATCTCTGGCATTAGCCCATGCGAGAACAATCCATCAAGCAGCCGCACTCGCGGATGTGCCGGTTGACACGGTGAATATCGTGGGCGGTGGCGCGAAGAATCTCTTGCTTTGCCAACTTACAGCTGACGCATGCGGGTTGCCAGTAACTGTTGGCCCAGTGGAGGCTACGGCATTAGGGAACCTTCTGGTACAGGCTCGAGCCAGTGGCGCGGTAGGAGATTCGCTATCTGAGATGAGATTCGTTGTATCTCAATCGGTAGCATCAATAACCCTAAACCCTGAGGGAAAGAAAACGGATTGGCAACAAGCAGCTGCCCGAATTTTTAGCAAAGAAAGATGAGAAATAAAATGAACAATAATTCAACTATTAAGGAACTACTTGACCAAATGGGGCAGGCGGGCGCCCGGCTAGACCAGATGCACGCGGTGGAAGCAAGTGCGGGAAACATATCAATATCTATAAATTGGCCCGTGAATTTGGAGTCTGTTTTCCCCGACCATCAAGAAAGGAAGAGTTTGCCATGGGCGGTTCCGGCACTAGCCGGAAGAACCGTTTTCGTGACCGGCTCTGGGTGTCGGTTGCGGGATATTGGAAAAATGCCGGCGGTGAATGTTTCAGCTTTCGTGATTGATGAGGGTGGTAGAACCGGTACTTGGTATACGCATCCAGACAAGAAATATCATCAACCCACGAGCGAGTTTAACTCCCATCTGGCGGTTCACAATGACCAGGTGGCTAGGAGGAAGGTAGATTTTCAGGCCGTGGTTCATGCGCAGCCACCTTACCTGGTCGCTCTGTCGCATCACCCGGAGTTGCTCAATAACACTGACTATAACCGCGCGATTTTCCGCTGGGAACCGGAAACGATAGTCCAGGTTCCACAGGGTATAGAGGTGCTGGACTTCATGGTACCTGGCAGCCGGGAGTTGATGGAAAATAACTTGCGGGGATTGCGCGATCATGAGATCACGCTGTGGGCAAAGCATGGAATCATGGTACGTTCTGACCTCTCGCCCTTGGCGGCCGTTGACAAAGTGGAATATCTGGAGACCGGCGCTATGTATGAATATTTGAATACCGCGAGCGGGGGGAAGGCAGAGGGTCTAACGGATGAGGAGATTCGCAGAGTTATCTCTGCCTTTGGGGTTAAAACAACTTTGTACTAAGACCTGATAGAAGAGAGTTTGATGTTCCTTATCTTCCTGAGGAGGAGTCTAGACTTGCGCTTTGCATACCTGTAGGGTCTAGCTCGCACGGGTGGCTTCCCTTGTAATTCCAACACAGTTCCTGTAAAACTGTTTAGTAAGAGTCTTGTAGGCGAGCAGGATTCAGATTATTTGGTTTTCTGGGAACCAAAGGTTGGTTCTAGAAGGGAGGTACGGTGACTGAGGAATCGAAGTTTAACCTACTTGATGAGCCCTGGATTCCGGTTGCGTTCTGCAGCGGTAAACATCAGGTGCTTCCTCTGCGTGATTGCTTTGCGCAATCGCCCGAGATTCGAAGATTATCTTTTGGACAGGACGCCGTAAGTTTCGCGGTGTTTCGAATAATGGTGGCGATTATGCAGAGAACGCTGTATGTCGCCAGTGCTGCAAATGGTGGGTGGGGGGCATCCGCTTGGCAGCAGGCTAATGAAAACCCTAAAGAAACCTTGGGGCTGGTGGATCAGTATCTGGAAACCTGGAGGGATCGATTCTTTTTGTTCGATCCTAAGCGTCCCTTCTTTCAGCATCCCACGGTTCATACTCCCAAAGGAGACTACTCTGAGCTGAATAAGATACTCGCGGACGTCCCGAACGGGGAACCGTTCATCACCATGCGTATCGGCGCGGGTCTAGAAGAGATTAATTATCCCGAGGCTGCTGCCCAGCTTATCCACTTACAGGCATACGATTCTGCGGGGATTCGCTCCGGCGCGGTTGGTGACACTCGGGTGAAGGGTGGTAAAGGATATCCGATTGGTACTGGCTGGGTAGGTGCCCAAGGAGGAGTTTACGTAGAAGGTGAAAACCTATTTTCAACTCTGATGCTTAATACTCTTGCGATTGGACAACCGGGGGAGGAAACCGAAGAAGCTCAGGTAACCGGAATCATTACTGTCAATCCGGAAGCTGATTTACCTGCCTGGGAATGTGAAGAACAACCGGTGGGGCAACGCGCCGATATTTACCCTCAGGGGCTGGCCGATATGCTCACTTGGCAATCTAGGCGGGTGAGGCTAATTGATGGCGGTAGCTCGGTAATCGGGTTGGTTCTTTGTCAAGGGGATAGATTGGGGTCAGAGGACGTTTCCGCGGTGACTAACGCGCAAGTCCGTGAACCTATGGGAGCTTGGCGATTTTCTGAGCCGCAAACCAGGAAAAATAAGCGGGTAACTTATATGCCACGCAAGCATGATCCCAGTCGTGCAATTTGGCGGGGAATGACATCCCTGTTACCCGAGTTTCCTGGGAGAAATGCGACTTACAAAGAGGTGCAGGTAGAAGCAAGTCTGCCACCAGCTGTAGTGCGTTGGGTAGGGTGGTTGCTATCAAACGGTTATCTGCCGGAATCGTCAACCTATCGCTTGCGATCTTGTGGGTATGTTTATGGATCCAACGAGTCAGTTTTTGAGGAAGCAATCAGCGATTATCTGGCAGTCCCCCCTCGTCTTTTGACTGGCAAAGACCAAAAATCCTTGTACTTAGTGAAAATCGGGATGGAACTACTTGATGAGTTAGCTAGTGCGATTGCTTCGTTAGCGGGGAATCTGCAGCGCGCCATTGGGGCGGAGGACACGAGCCTGGCTACTCGGACAACGCGAGAGCGCTTCTACTCAGAGATTGACAACCAGTTCCGAGCCTGGCTGTTAGGAGTGGGTTCTGCAAACTACGAGCTAGATTCGCTTTGGGAAGCAGGCTACGGGATTGCGAAAAAACTGGAATCTGAACTGTTAGTAGCTGCTCCGGATGAGGCGATGAAAGGAAGGATAAAAAACGGAACAGTTTTTGATCTTCCTAACTGTGTTAAATGGTTTGCAATCAGGCTTTATAAGACAAAATCAAAGGTCTCAGCTTTCAATGAGTTGAAGGAGAATCATGAGTGATCAAACGCAACCAGAGCAATCAAGTAAGCACTATTACAGTGAGCTTGGTTGGACAGTAATACGGCGAATTGAAACTTTGCAGCAGGGGTATTTAAACGATTCCCCGCAAGCTCGTGCCGATTTGGCTGAGCTGCGCAAAGCGTCCCAAGACTTATATGTTTTTCCACCCTCGGTGTGGCACCTAGTTGATCTCCCAGAAGCGAGCAATATTTCCTCTTCAGATTTGTTGACCGCCAAGGAACAGGCAATTCGCGGGGCTTTATGGCTCTATGCTCGCCATCAGCGAGGCAGAACCACCCCCATGCATCAACGGGGGGTAAACCTGGGAGCAGCAGTCTCGAGGCTCGCCTGGTTAGAAGGTATGGATAACGAGAAAGCAGTGCGGCGTCATTTTGACGCGGCGGTTATGTCCACAACTTTTTCTGGGTTTTTCAACCATTTGAAGGGGCTAATTGGTCAGTTGGGATCTAATCGCGCTGCAATCGCAATTGACTACGGACTATTGGCTCAAGACCTTTATCGCTTCGCAATCCCCGGAGGCAAGCAAAAAGTTATCCTCTCCTGGGCGAGGGGCTATGCCCGACAAAAAAACGAAAAATCAGAAACCAACTCACAGACCAAATAAAGGAGATTATCATGACTAACTTTATCGATTTTCATATTTTGCAAAATGTTCCTCCCTCTTGTGTAAACCGAGATGATTCCGGAAGTCCCAAGACTGCAACTTTTGGAGGACAACGCCGGGCACGAGTTTCCTCGCAGTGTTGGAAGCGGGAGACTAGGCAAGTATTTGGAGACTTCCTAAATCAAGAGGATTTGGGGTATAGGACAAATCGGATTGTGGATTTGCTGGCTGAACAGATAGTGGCACAAAATTCAGATCTGGAGCCCGAATCTGCGAAACTAGCGACCGAGGTATTCAAAGCGCTGGGAATCAAGCTAAAAGCCCCCCGCGCAAAGAAAGATGCCGAGGAAGAAGTCGGTAATGATGTTTCCACCTACTTGGTGTTCCTATCCTCCTTGCAGCTGCGACAACTGGCAGAATACGCGGTAGATAAAGCTGCTAACGACGAAAAGCCAAAGAAACGAGAAATTGAAAAGCTGTTGAATCGGAATCACTCTGTAGATTTGGCTCTGTTTGGTCGCATGGTAGCTGATGACGCATCAGTGAATGTCGATGCCTCCTGCCAGGTAGCACACGCTATTTCTACCCACAGCGTAGAAAACGAATTCGATTTCTTCACCGCAGTTGATGACGTAAAGTCCCAAGATCAAGCGGAAACCGATGCGGGAGCGGGAATGATGGGAACGGTCGAGTTTAATTCCTCAACGCTCTATCGATACGCCACTATCAATCTGGATATGCTGCGGGAAAACCTGGGGAGTGATGATGCCACGGTTCGGGCAGTTGATGCGTTCGCCCAGGCATTTGTTAAAGCCATGCCCACCGGTAAACAAAACACTTTTGCTAATCGCACGCTACCGGAAGCAATCTACGTTTCCGTGCGTGATGATCAGCCAGTTTCTCTGGTAGGCGCGTTCGAGAACGCGGTTACCTCCCGGGAAGATACTGGATTCTTGGCGCCCTCCGTGTCTCGGCTAGTAAAAGAGGCAGCTGATATCGAGGATGCATACGGGGTCAAGCCTCATGCCCAGTTCACCTGCGGGGTCGGGGACTCGCGGGAACAGCTCCGGCAAATCCAAGAACCAGTGGCGTTCCCTCAGTTAGTTTCGGATTTAGACAACCTGGTGACTGAACTGCTTGCCAAAGGTGAATAGTCATGAAGAATATGCTTTTGACCCTCAAAGGTCCGATGCAGTCATGGGGGACGTCCTCTCGTTTTACTAAGCGCAGGACCTCCTCAGAGCCCTCCAAAAGTGGAATCATCGGTCTGCTAGCGGCAGCGCAAGGACGCCGCCGGGTGGATCCTGTTGAGGATTTAGTAGACCTGAAAATGGCGGTTCGCATCGATCAACCGGGAACTCGGGAACGGGATTTTCATACCACCCATTCCTTTGATGGCGAGACTTCCTATCCTCTGTCTGACCGCTATTACCTGGCAGACGCGGTATTTGTCGTTGGGCTTAGCGGGGAAACCAGCCTGATTGAAGCCCTTAATGATGCCTTGGTTAAACCAAAATTTCCGCTGTATTTAGGGCGAAGGGCGTTTCCTCCTATGACTCCTATCCGGCCAAAGCTGTCAGAAGGGAATCTGGTAGATGAACTTGCTGCTTACCCCTGGCAGGCAGCCGCGTGGTATCAAAAGAAAATATCACGGAAAACTGACTGGTCGTCCTCTTCACCCCTCGACCTCGAAAATGGAAAAGTAAGTTTAGAGGTAGTTGCAGATCTGGATTTACTACCGGCGGAGCGGCGGGAAGACTGTATTTTTGACCAAGTGCACGATGTTCCGCTCAGTTTGGATTCCCATCATCGCCAATATGAATGGCGTGACGTAGTCAGGTGGAAATGCGAGGTAGCGACCGATATGGCAGCTGCCGAAACCGAGCCATCGTTCTTAACCACCCACAATCCGGGAGGTATGTGGTGAGCGAATATTATCTTGCAAGGTGTGCCTTAAACCCTCGGAGGAGGGGAGCCGCCAGGTTACTCGCCTCCATGGAACGGATGCACGCGGCTATCTTGCAGAACTGTTTCCATGAATCCCAATGGGAGGGAGGGGAACCACCGCGGATTCTTTGGCGGCTAGACCGACACCAAAAGGGTTATTACCTCTACATTCAGTCTCCAGTGCGTCCGGATTTAACCCAACTTGCCGAGGAGGCAGGGTGGCCAGAAATAGCGTCCTCGTTCGGAGTAAAAAGCTATCAGCATTTCTTGGAACGACTCGCGGAGGGGAGTAGCTGGAACTTTAGGCTAGTGGCAACTCCTACTCGAGCAGTGAAAGCTGAAGGTGACAAGCGCTCTAAGCGGATTCCAATCGTTAGGGATGACGACCGCATTAATTGGTTAGCGTCTAGATCAGAGGGTTGGGGGTTCGAGATTCCTCAGGTGTCTGCCGATCCGAGCGCTGGCGAAGCAGCTGATTTGGCGGTGGCAATCGTGGAAAAAGAGCGCATTCGTTTTCAGCGAGGAAAATCGGGTAAACCGGGGTCTTTAGTTACCTTGAACCGGGTAGCATTCGAAGGAATTCTGACTGTAAAAGATCCTGAGCTGCTGCGCAGCGCCATGCTAAATGGTTTAGGAGCAGCGAAGGCGTACGGATGCGGTCTGCTAACTCTAGCTCCTAGGTAGGTTAGTAATGAGCGGTGGCCTCGCAAATAAGCCCGTCCCGCGGCAATCACTGCCGCGGGTGGAAGACCGCTGGTCATTCCTCTATGCAGAGCGCTGCATAGTGCACCGCGCAGAAAATGCCCTGACCCTGCGGGATGATCAGGGAACGGTGCATGTCCCAGCGGCAACGATTTCATCGCTGCTGCTGGGGCCGGGATCCACGATTTCTCACCAGGCAATAAGTCTTTTAGGTGAATGTGGGGTGAGTGTGGTTTGGGTTGGTGAAAACGGGGTGCGTTTCTATGCCAGCGGGCGCAGTTTGGCGGACTCGAATGCCTTGCTGCAGCTGCAAGCGCGTTGCTCGTCCTCGCAAAATGAAAGAATCAAAGTAGCCAGGGCAATGTATCAAATGCGTTTCGGTGATGAGGACGTGGAGGGGCTCTCCATGCGACAGCTGCGGGGGCGGGAAGGTCACCGCATGAAAATGGCCTACCGGCGCTGGGCAGATGAATATGGGGTGCCTTGGGCAGGTAGAGTTTTTGATTCCCAAGATTTCTCGGCAGGAGATGCGGTTAATCAGGCGCTGTCTGCTGGTAACGCGACTTTATATGGGATTGCCCATGCAGTTATTTGTGCCCTGGGGTGTTCGCCGGGACTCGGCATAGTGCATACTGGGCATTCGCGCTCCTTTGTGTTTGATATTGCTGATTTGTATAAGGCTGAATTTGTGATTCCGCTGGCATTCCAGATTGTTTCCGAGGGCGAGCAGGACGTTGCCACCAGAATGCGGATTAAGCTACGTGACCAGGTCTTTCAAAGTAGACTGCTGAAACGGTGTGCGCAAGATATTATCTTTTTGCTTACCGGGGAGCGAGATGCTTCGGTAGAAGTTCAGGAGAACCGTAATCGGTTGTGGGATTACTATCAAGGAAATGTCGAGGGCGGGTCTAACTATGCAGCTGAGGCGGGGGAGGCTCCGTTTTGATGGTTTTAATTTTAACGGCCTGCCCTCCGGGGCTGCGCGGATATCTAACGCGCTGGCTGTTAGAGGCTTCACCGGGAGTATTCGTGGGGAGGCTGTCTGCCCGGGTGAGGGAGAACCTGTGGGATTTAGTGGTTGCGGAGCGGAAACAGGGTAAGGCGCTGCTGATATATAGCACCAATAATGAGCAAGGTTATGCTGTGCGCTCGGCTGGGCATAAATGGAATCCAATAGAACTCGAGGGGATGACATTGTTGCAACATCCTGAGCGGATCAAAAGTAATAGTTCAGCGGGGGATGGGCGGCGACGGGAACCGGGATGGCAGCAAGGGAAAACTAGTGATAATGAAGGCTATGGGTGGTCGATAGCTGCCAGGCGCAGAAGAATGCGTAAACGTAAACCCTAAAAATTGAGGTAGCTACCTATAGGATGGCGTTAGAAAGGAATATTTTGGATCGATATTCCAGCTCAACGAGTAAATGCCCCGCACCTGCGGGGATGATCCCGAGAGCGAAGTCTTGTCAATCCGTAGGGCTTAAAATGCCCCGCACCTGCGGGGATGATCCCCACACGATCAACGCAGCTAGAGCCGATGAAAAAAATGCCCCGCACCTGCGGGGATGATCCCACCACCCTATCTAGTCGGCATCTACGACTTAGAAATGCCCCGCACCTGCGGGGATGATCCGTTATTCTGGACGCTTGCCGCGTAAGAATTCCCAAATGCCCCGCACCTGCGGGGATGATCCGGCTCAGGGCTGATATATAGCTCACGCGCTGCCAAATGCCCCGCACCTGCGGGGATGATCCCATGGCACACCAATAGCCGCGCATTCCGTACCAAAATGCCCCGCACCTGCGGGGATGATCCTGGAATGGCTTCCGGAGATACAGGAGAGCTTAGAAATGCCCCGCACCTGCGGGGATGATCCCACTACAGACAAGAAACCGCCGCCTAGGAGGATAAATGCCCCGCACCTGCGGGGATGATCCTATTCTGAATTGTCCGCAACCCGCCGTTAATCGAAATGCCCCGCACCTGCGGGGATGATCCCCCCTAAAAGTGCCACTTCACTTAAAAAATTGGAAATGCCCCGCACCTGCGGGGATGATCCCACTCGCAATACTCCCTCACCCCGGAGCATGTAAAATGCCCCGCACCTGCGGGGATGATCCCGGGTTCGGGGCGATTTTGAGGTATTGTGCTACAAATGCCCCGCACCTGCGGGGATGATCCCCATGCAGGCGCTGGCAGCTTGCATTATTCGGCAAATGCCCCGCACCTGCGGGGATGATCCCCTACCCGCTACAAGACGGCCGCAAAACGTTCTAAATGCCCCGCACCTGCGGGGATGATCCCTTTTCATGCCTAGGGCGGCTTTTTTAAGCCCCAAATGCCCCGCACCTGCGGGGATGATCCGGAATTCTGTTTCTGATACCCCGCCCCCGTAAAAAATGCCCCGCACCTGCGGGGATGATCCTGCCACCACCGGGAAACCATAACGATGTTCATCAAATGCCCCGCACCTGCGGGGATGATCCCCTACACGGTAAACATTCAAGGCGCCGATAAAGAAATGCCCCGCACCTGCGGGGATGATCCCGCATTTCGCACCCACGGCGACAGCAGCAGCCCAAATGCCCCGCACCTGCGGGGATGATCCGAGTTACCGACTTTTGTAAAGCCTAAGGCGGCGAAATGCCCCGCACCTGCGGGGATGATCCGCGGCCGCGGCGTCCAGGATTAGCCCGGATAGGAAATGCCCCGCACCTGCGGGGATGATCCCTCGGCCTAAAAACCGTGCCATGCATCAAAGCAAAATGCCCCGCACCTGCGGGGATGATCCCGCAAGGAATATATTAAAAAGGTTGCAAATATGAAATGCCCCGCACCTGCGGGGATGATCCCCGACACCTACGGCAAACACGACTAACCCGGCGAAATGCCCCGCACCTGCGGGGATGATCCCTGCGGCACCGGTTCGCCTCCCAAGCCTACGCCAAATGCCCCGCACCTGCGGGGATGATCCCACTCTTGTGCTTGCTGAGGAGAAAGCGCGGGGAAATGCCCCGCACCTGCGGGGATGATCCGGGGCACGCCCGCCCCTTACCCGGCATTCTACCAAATGCCCCGCACCTGCGGGGATGATCCTAGTTCTAAGTGAGCTTGTGGCATAGCTGGTAAAAATGCCCCGCACCTGCGGGGATGATCCCGCCCGGGTTAAATATGCGTGGGTTATCCATTGAAATGCCCCGCACCTGCGGGGATGATCCCACCGATAGCCGCCAAAGCCTCCAAATCACGCAAAATGCCCCGCACCTGCGGGGATGATCCCCCGGAGCTTTGGGGCTTCCATCCCGCCCTAGGAAATGCCCCGCACCTGCGGGGATGATCCCCGGTAGCGGCCGCGCGGGCTAGCTGCTTTGCGAAATGCCCCGCACCTGCGGGGATGATCCTATTACCGGCAAAAAACGGAAGCCTCCATGGAAAATGCCCCGCACCTGCGGGGATGATCCCCGGTTTGCCCGCTACCTGGACCGTGCAATCTGAAATGCCCCGCACCTGCGGGGATGATCCCGCCATTACCGTTTCCGTGAAGTCTTGATATCTAAATGCCCCGCACCTGCGGGGATGATCCCTCTGAATCGGCTTCAATATCCCTTTCATCCTCAAATGCCCCGCACCTGCGGGGATGATCCCCGGGAATCTACGTAAAGCCGTTAACCGCGCTAAAATGCCCCGCACCTGCGGGGATGATCCCCCACCGGCGGAGGGGGTAACGCTTTCAAAGCCAAATGCCCCGCACCTGCGGGGATGATCCTACCGGATCTGGCCTATATCTTCTACCAATTTCAAATGCCCCGCACCTGCGGGGATGATCCCGCTCGACTATCAAGTTCCCCGACTCGTCATATAAATGCCCCGCACCTGCGGGGATGATCCCGGGATACGCAGTCCGCCACTCTTCTTAGGTAGAAATGCCCCGCACCTGCGGGGATGATCCGTCGTCCAGGTCGTCCCCGATCTTCCGCAAAGAAAATGCCCCGCACCTGCGGGGATGATCCCTTTTCCGTTTCCGGTAGAACGCCAGTTAACCGAAATGCCCCGCACCTGCGGGGATGATCCGAACTCACCGGCGGCGACCGCCTCACCGCCCGCAAATGCCCCGCACCTGCGGGGATGATCCTAGTAGCGGGTGGTGTCTTTGTCGTAGCGGGCTAAATGCCCCGCACCTGCGGGGATGATCCCACGCGATCTGAAAACACAGGCGGCACTAATCCAAATGCCCCGCACCTGCGGGGATGATCCCCCAATTCATCGGGGCAGGGGTCACTAATAAGGAAATGCCCCGCACCTGCGGGGATGATCCCCGGTGGGAAGCATTCCGGCGGATAGCCGCATGAAATGCCCCGCACCTGCGGGGATGATCCGTTAACTCGCTGCTGCTCGCAGAAGAAAAGGCGAAATGCCCCGCACCTGCGGGGATGATCCCGCGGTTAGCCCGGTCTCTTTTTTTAGGCTTTGAAATGCCCCGCACCTGCGGGGATGATCCCATGGCACACCAATAGCCGCGCATCCCGTACCAAAATGCCCCGCACCTGCGGGGATGATCCCCTTAGACCAGGCTTGAGACGCAAAAGTCGCGGAAATGCCCCGCACCTGCGGGGATGATCCTAAACATTTTAGGGTTTCTTTCTCGTCTCGTTTAAATGCCCCGCACCTGCGGGGATGATCCCACATCAACCACACCCTAGAAAGGCACGATAAAAAATGCCCCGCACCTGCGGGGATGATCCGGCTTTCGCGCTCTTGAGTTTCGCGCCTACAGTAAATGCCCCGCACCTGCGGGGATGATCCCCACACCATCCTAATGACCGCTCAAACTGGTAAAAATGCCCCGCACCTGCGGGGATGATCCCTTTTCTACTTTTTCGGTTGCAGGCGCAAAACGAAATGCCCCGCACCTGCGGGGATGATCCGTTAAAGTGGATAATCATCGAGATAGCTGCACGAAATGCCCCGCACCTGCGGGGATGATCCCCGGGCAAATCACCGTAAACACGACCAGTAAGGAAATGCCCCGCACCTGCGGGGATGATCCGTGCCAGAAGTGTCAAAAGTGTCACTTTTTACAAAACGCCCCGCACCTGCGGGGATGATCCGGCCCGTGCCAAGGTGTAAGCCCTGACATCCCGAAATGCCCCGCACCTGCGGGGATGATCCCGTGGCGGTACCATGACTGGTTCGATCTTGGCTAAATGCCCCGCACCTGCGGGGATGATCCCACGATGAAGTATTTACCTCTTGGGGTTTGTTTAAATGCCCCGCACCTGCGGGGATCGTGCCTGGGTGGGACTATGTTTGTCATGGCGAACATGGATATAACGGTTAGTGACTATTCCATGGATGAAAACGATGACATACGATGAGCTTTATGCTTCTTCGCGCGCATTCTTTTAAGCTCATACCCCCCCGAACAGATAGCGATTCTAGATAGTCACGAAAAATGCTCTGACCAGGTCTCGCAAACCCGTGGCTATTTTTCTAGGAAACTGTGTAGCCTCACGTCCTCGCGTCCTTGCGCGTGGCGGGCTAATTCGGGGGTAAATCCTGACTTTGCGTAGACAGCATAGCGGGGTGTCTTGTGGTGTTTGACTAATTTACTGCGGTTTTCTAGGGTTTTCAGGACATCAATGCCGACGGGTTGACTGGACCACTTAGCTTCGATAAACAGAGTAGATTTATTCCCTCCGGCGACTAGATCGATTTCTTCGGATTGATGCGTTTTCGGGTCGCTACCCCACCAGCGGGCACGATTTTGGTACAGCTCGACTAGCTTTCCAGCGGCATTGTCGCGGTCGAAAAGATCCGCGACAATCTGCTCGAAGCCCAGCCCCATGAAACTGTTGAGTCCGGGAATAACGTTCGCTTCCAGAGCTGCTAAACCCGCACCCAGCTCGATAGTCGACAGGTTGGGCTGCACGAATTGGTACCAAAAACGGAAACAGCCGTCTTGAATCCGATAAACGGTTTTTCGCCCGCCCATTTTCATTGTCGCATTCCAGGGAATTTGTTTATCCACGATACCCAGATCCATTAAGGCGCCAAGGTAGTTCGTGAGAACCCCGGTAGGAATCCCGGTTTTGGTAGCGATTTGATTGTGTTTTGAGGCTCCGTCAGAAATCGCGCGCAAAATAGAGCTATAGCGTTTTGGCTCTCGCAGTTCTTGTTTTAGTAGGTTTCCTGGTTCTTCCACCAGGCGGCCACTGGGATCAAAGAATAGTTTCGCCAGGTTCTCGGAAACGCTGGTACTGGTGTCAATAAAGTCGAGGTATTCCGCCACGCCACCGGTAGCAGCGTAAAGAACTGCGGCATCCAAACGGGGTAGAGGGGAGAGAAAATCCTCGGTATCCAAAAAATCAAAAGGTCTCAATCGAATCTGACCGGTACGCCGCCCATACAGAGGACTTTTCGCGGAGAGGACTTGCCGCTCCATGAAACTCATCGACGACCCGCACAAAATCAGATGCAGTCCGGTTCCTGCCCATTGAGAATCGCAAAACTTCTGCAGTAACGAAGAAATCGGCGGCCAACCCGCCGCCAAGTACGGAAACTCATCGATTACTAGTACAAACGGCGTCCGGCGAGCCACATCTGTCATGTCGGCAAACAGATCCTCAAAGGAGTCATAATGTGCCCGCGAGACCGTTAAACCTGGCTCGTTCAAGGCTTGGAACTGGGAAAATGTACGGGAAAAACTGTTCAAGTTTGTCTTCTTATCGGCCTCCAACGCCATAAAATATACAGCGGGCTTGTCAGCAATATATTCCCTAATCAGACGAGTTTTTCCGACCCGGCGGCGCCCATAGACAACGGTGAACTCGAAACAATCACTGCCCCACGCTCTCTCCAGCGCTTCTAGCTCGCGTTCGCGCCCGATAAAACGCTCCATCACTCACCCCCGATTCCAGAAATGCAGCTCACTCCCAGGATAGCTACCGTGTCAGAGATTAGCAATATCGTAAACATGTATATCGAGATAATGTTAGCAAGGTGATTTTTGCTTCAGGGTCAGGGAAAACAGCATTCAGGTATCAAATACAGCATCCAATGCATAATAAAAACTACATTGAGAGTGCTTTTTGTTATGCTTACGGGTGTAGATGAATTTATCTGTCGCGGGTTACTGTAGGCGCATCCTTACCAGGAAGTGGCAAATGTAAGTGGCGATAAACCGTTTCGCCAGCATCTTTGATTTCGCCGCGTTGCTTAGCGGTTCTGCCGATCAAGTGCGCACCAATCGGTGCCGTCAGAGTTTGCAGCACAATCGCTAGCAGCACTACAGTCAGCCACGACCAGGTTTGTCGAATCGCCACCAAGCCCAGACAGGTCAAAATAAACCCGGTTAACTGCGGTTTTGTGGCAGCGTGTTGCCGTTGCAGCAAAGTTGGAAGCTTCACTACTCCAATGGCAGCAATCAGAGTTAAGGCAGAACCCAGGGTGAGAATCACCATCCCCAGGTAGGTGAGGGCGTGGGACCAGCTTTCACTCATCACGTCCTCCTTTCCCAATAACAGCGTCCGCTTTTGGTTCCGGTTTCTTAGCCACGTTTGGATCGGCATCTTGTGCCTGTTCGGCTGCGGAACGCTGCCCAATAATCCGCGCCACCGCGGTCGCAGTCAAGAAACTCACCAAAGTCAACACCAGTAAAACCTGCATAGTGTCATCGCGCTCTCCGGTCACTGACACCAAACAAATAATCCCGATGGTGATCGCGGTTAATAGATCCAAGGCCACGGTACGATTCAAAATTCCTGGTCCGCGCCACAGCACGTACAAAGCCAGCAGTTCAGCGACACTGAGCATCGCCCAGTTTAAAACAAAAATCCAAGTCATAGTGCCTACTGCCTCTCACCATCGGGTCGTAGTTGGGCGTCCTCATCAATGACATACCGGCTCTGGGCAGAATAGGGGATTTTACCCGCCGCTACCAGCTGCTCGTAGCGCTGTAAACGCTCCTGTGCTTCTTGAATCTCTGCCTTACTGCCCAAAGCTTTCACGATTCTCATTTCGAGGGCGTGTAAAGATTTCTCTACCCCGCGCGCCCCTTTAGATAGGTCGCGATCTAACACATGCAAAGTTACTCGCGAGGGATTTATCCGAGCCCGCACTACTAAAGAACCTGGCACCAGGCAGGTCATCGCGGAAGCCATGGTTAAATAAAACTCTGAGCGGGTCACCATCTCCACTTCTACCATCTGCGGACGAGCAGGTTTGTTTCTGAGCACCACATAAGCTACTTGCAGAGCAGAAGCCAAAAGATCCCAACCGAAGCGGAGCGCCAGCCAAGCAACCTGCAAGGGACGGAATCTTTTTACCGGGTTAACATGCGGCATCGGGAAAAATATTTGCAAACCCACCGCGATCAGCAGGCCACCGCCGATAGAAACAGCGGACAGGTCACGAATCAGCAGCATCCAGACCACGAACAACCAGATGCTCATCCCTAGGGAGCAGCGCCGCGGTAGTCTTCTTAACCGCTGTTTCAGACTTGGGCGCGAAGACGCAGCGTTGACGGGGATAATCTCGCCCTGGTGCTTCCTATTCTTTTGGCTCGCGCCAGATCTTTCTGGTAACTGAGACCCCTTAGCCGGGGCAGGAGTTGCAGCTATAGTTTGCTGAGCCCTGTCATCGCGGCTGTCGCTAATCATTGCTACCTCCCCTCACTGGTACAGATCCATATGATTTTCGTGGGGACAGTGATAAAGCATCAAAAATAAAGCTCTGGGTACTGGTTTTAGCGGCAGTGGTGTCCGCCCTGTCTTTGTCTATTAAATCTTCCCGATTCCCCGAAGAAAGTTTCGAGATCCCGTGCCCGCGTCCGTCTTCTCCCAAAACCGCGCGTTGATATTCAGCGCGTGTCATAGAGATAGTGGCGCGTTCGGTGAAAGTGTAGACCGGCCCGGCAAATACTGATAGTCCAATCGTTACCGCAGTTAGGAAACCGGTTGCCGCCCAGACTCCCCGGGGAATGCGGGCAGCAGGATTCAAAGTATCTACGGCTTCCTCTTCTTCGCCACCACTTTCTTGCGCAGATTCACGTCCCTGCCAGAAAGTTTGTAGCCAGATCTTGACCACCACATAGAGCGTCAGTAGGGAGGCAACTAGTCCCGCAGCCAGCAGTGCCCAGGCCAGGGGAGTATTGCGGGCCGCCGTCGCCTCAGCTAGCCCCAGTTTGCCCAAAAAACCAGTCAAAGGTGGGAAACCCACCAGGTTGAAAGCCGGAATCAAATACCAGATCGCTAGTAGCGGTGAAATCTTAGCTAAGGAGTGCAGACGGCGCAGCGAGGTCGAACCGCCGATTTTCTCCATCATGCCTGCCACTAAGAACAAGGTCGTTTGCACCAGAATATGGTGAACAGCGTAAAACACTGCCGAGGCAATTCCCAAGGTATTAGCTAGAGAAATTCCCCAGATCATAAAACCGATATGGGAAACCAAGGTAAAAGAAAGCAACCGTTTAATATCGTCCTGGGCAACCGCCCCCAAGATTCCTACGATCATAGTGAAAATCCCGACTATCGCCAGTACCACATCTACCGGGGAGGTCGGGAAAATAAGTACCTGCATCCGGATAATCGCATACACCCCAACTTTGGTTAGCAATCCCGCAAATACTGCGGTGATCGGGGCGGGAGCTGTGGGGTACGAGTCTGGTAGCCAAGCGGAAAGCGGGAACACTGCCGCCTTCAAACCAAAGGCTACCAGGAATAATGTTTGGATCAGCATGGCGACTGCCGGATCGATTTCATTTAGCCGCATAGAAAGCTGTGCCATGTTCATGGTGCCGCAAGCGCCGTAAAGGCTGGCAAGTGCTATCAAGAAAATCGCTGACCCCACCATCGAAACTGCTACGTAAACCGTGCCGGAGCGGATGCGATCCCGCGTGCCTCCCAGAGTAATTAACACAAACGAGGAGGTGAGCAGAATTTCTACCCCCACGTAGAGGTTAAACATATCTCCGGTGAGGAACGCGTTATTTACTCCGGCGCATAACACCAAGTAGGTGGGGTGGAAAATCGGAGTAGGAATATCTGGCGATTCGTGGACGGTACCTTCTGAGAGCGAATAAGCCAGTACCGCCACCATTACCACTAAGGAAGTACATAGCATTATTGCCGCGAGACGGTCAGCTACCAGGGAGATTCCAATCGGAGCCGCCCAAGACCCCACATCTAAAACCAGCGTCGCTTTATCAGTTACCCCTAGAATCGCCAGGGCAAAAATTAAAGAAAGCGACAGCGTCACAAAGGCAACCGCCGACTGTATCCGGTAATGCCTCCCTAATCCCAAAGTTAAAGCCGCGGCTAGCAGGGGAAGAAGAACCGGTAACGCTAAAAGAAAGTTCACAGTTCCCTCCGTTTACGGCCACGTTTCTTATCTAGCTCATCCAGATCCAGGCGTAGGAAGCGTTCGGTGTCGCCAACTTTCTTCGCTAAGCGCCGATCTTCCAGGTCATCGGTGACCTCGTCATGTCCCGATAGCCTCCAGGAACGGTAGGCAAGTGCCAATCCGAACGCTGTAGTGGCCATCGACAGCACTATCGCAGTTAGAATCATTCCCTGCGGCAAAGGATCCGACATTTTTGACAGGGCAGTACCCAAGATTGGAGCCGTACCAGCGCGTCCCCCCTGGGACAGCAGGAATAAATTAATCCCATTACCCAGTAGCCCTAATCCAATAACGATCCGGGTTAAAGTACGTTCGGTGACCAGGTAAACCCCGCAGGCAACCAGAAATCCGGCCGCTAGTAACAGGCAGAGAGAAACGCTCATTACTTTGCCTCCTGCACTTTAGAAACGGACACGCTATGTACCAGGTTCTTTTCTTTTTCTTCCGAGGGCGCGTCCACAGTTTCCTCTTCATCATCCGGTAAGCCAACGGCATGATCCACCGGATCTTGCCGGCCGGTAATATCGGCTTCGGGCAGCTGATGCCCCGCAGATTCGCCCTGGCGGTCAATCTCCGAACCCAGAGATTGCAATAAATCCAGTACTACCCCGATAACCAGCAAATACACCCCAATATCTAGCCCCATTGCCGATGTAAAGTGCAGTTCCCCCAAAATCCCTAAATCAAGATGCGCCTCCACGCTTTGTAAAATGGTGTAGCCAAACGCTAGCGGAATCAAGGCGCTAACTACCGCGGTGGTCATGCCGAACGCAATAATCCCGCCCGGTCTGGCCGGAACCGCCTCTAAAAGTTCAAAGCGTCCTCCCGCAAAATAACGGATCGTAATCCCAATCCCGGCAACCATGCCTCCAATAAAGCCTCCGCCGGGGTTGTTGTGGCCGATAAACAATAGCCATACCGATACCAGCAGTAAAGTGTGGTACAAGATCCGGGTAGAAACTTCCAGCAAAATCGAGCGGCGGCGCGGACTAATTAACGTAGCAACCGCCAGCCAAGTTTGTTGGGGGCCAGCGGAAATCTTACGTAAATGCCCCCGACGCCGCCGCGCCCTCATCAATAGTCGGCGCCGGCGTGCACGATGGGAACTAGCCAGGGCGCTAGATAGCCCACGCAGGTAGATCAGGGCAGTAACCCCGGTAGCGGCAACTAGGAGTACCGAAAGTTCACCCACAGTATCCCAGGCTCTAACGTCTACCAACAAGATATTGACCAGGTTTTGTCCCCCGGCAAAAATACTTCCTTCGGTAGTGACCAGGTTCGAGACTGGTTCATGAATGCGGGCAGAGGACGTGGAAAGCCCCAATAGCACGATGCCTACTCCGCAGGCAGCGGCTATTAAAAGGCGATAACTCGGAGCCCAGCGGCTCACTCGGCGTGAAAACCGGGCTGGTAGGCGTCGCAAAACCAGTAAAAACAATGTAAGAGTGACCGCTTCTACCACCAACTGGGTAAGCGCTAAGTCCGGAGCCCCCTGCAGTACGTAAATGGCGGCCACAGCGGCTCCGCAAGCCGACAGCGCCAGTACTGCATTCAGGCGGCGCTGGGCAACAACACAGATGGCAGCCATACCGATCAGAGCGAAACAAATGAATGCTTGCCCGAAGGAATCTGCGAAATGCCAGCTGTGCATATCGTTAATTCCCAGCAGGCATACCCCAGTTGCCACTGCCGAAACTGTAAATATCACTGAAAGGTCAGCCGGAAGAGAACCGGTTTGTACCTTACCTGTAACCCAAGCAGCCCCCTGCTCCAAAGCACGGATAGCCCGCGAATACAGCCCCTGGGCACTCCATCGCGGCGAAAAAGCTAACCGTCGCTGCAGTCGTGCCAGCCGTGCCCGCTTCCAAAACAAGCCAAAACCAGCCGCCAAGATAAAGACAGTTACTAAGGCAGGCAATACTCCCGACCAAAGATGTAGATTCCCCGGATCTTGCTGATAACTTTGGATCGCGGTTGGCCGCAAAAAATGGTCAAGGACGCTCGGCAAGAATCCGAGAATTACCGAAAGCCCGGTAAGTATCCCCGGGATCGCCGTGAGCATCTTGCCGGTTGCGCGCAATTTTTGCCGATGAGGACAAGTTCCTTTACGGTCATGCTTATGACTGAAAGCACCCCAAAAATAGCGTAGTGAATAGGCAAAGGTTAATGCGGAGCCCACAATCAGCGCTGCGAAAACTATCGCCGATTGCCGGTTGCCTGCCGAACCCACCAGGGTGGTAATCGCATGTTCTTTCCCCAAATATCCGCTGGTAATCGGGATTCCGGACATAGACAGTATGCCCGCTAAGGCGCAGGTAGCCAAGGTACGAGAACGCTCTCCCAAGCCGCACAGGCTGGGGAACTCGCGGGTGCCGGTTTGTTTTTCTATCGTCCCAGTAGTCAGGAATAATCCGGATTTAAAGGTGGAATGGGCAGCCAGAACACACAAACCAGCCAGGTAAAGCTGGGGGCTGCCCGAACCGATAAGCATTGTCAGGAATCCCAGTTGGGATACAGTTCCGAAAGCCAACACCAGTTTGAGGTCGGTTTGTCGCAACGCCGCGTAGCCTCCTAGCAGCATTGTCGTTGCCCCTAAAATAATGATTGCCCAGGTAAGTGCGGGGAAGAGGGCAAATGCGGGCGCAAACCGGGCGATTAGGTAGATCCCCGCTTTTACCATGGCGGCCGCGTGTAGGAACGCCGAAACGGGAGTGGGAGCGGCCATCGCGGAGGGGAGCCAGAAGTGAGTCGGGAAAATCGCCGATTTGGTAACTGCCGCAAATAAAATCAAGGCTAATCCACAGCCAGCCGCAACCGGTTCTACCTGAGTACCCAGAGCAGTGGGGGAGGAAAATGCGGTTAAGAGGTCGCTAATCCTAAAGGAGCCTCCTGGCATGATCCCCAGGATCACAAATCCCGCGAACATACTTAAAGAACCGGTGGTGGTCACTAAGATTGCTTGGCGGGCGGCGGCGCGGGAGGCACGTTCCTCTGCTTCGTGACCAATCAAAATAAAGGAACTGAAAGTCGTAATTTCCCAGAAGAAATAGAGGGTCATGGTGTGATCTGCCAAGACCAGACCACACATCGAGGCTGCAAAACCTAGGAAAGCGGCAATGAATTGACCAAGCCGGGGAGAATCATTGGAGAAATACTGTGCGCAGTACACCAGGATTAGCGAGCCGACCAGGTTGATCACTATCAGCATTAGCCAAGATAAACCAGTGAGTCGAAACCCTATTTCCAGATCTAGCGCGCTTGACCATTGATAAAACTCCGCTATTTCCTGAGATCCAGTGCCGAAGGCTTCCCGGGTGTGAGATAGCGTCCAGACGAGGGCGCTGAAGGGCATAAGGGCAGCAAAGTAAAATGTGCGTTGCCTAAAATACTTAACTAGGAAGGGGATGAGCAACGCAGCCAAGAAGTAGCACCCAATCAGCGGGGCGGCGTGATCCCACAAGAGCATAGCTAGTTCCAATCCACTTCTAGGTTTTCCGTCCAACAGCTTCTAGGTGAGTACTCATCGTATCGTGAACCGAAATTATTGGGGAGTTTCGCCCGAAAAGCGACAGTAGTTTGCGCGGGAGGGAGGACGCTTCCTCTTTAAGTTCTCGTGGGGATTACTATGGTTTTTGATTAGCTGAATCTTGCTTGTTTACGATTAAGTCGAGCTTTCAAGTGATGGAGAACACTGTCTCGTGACGTAATAAGTGGGAATATGCGGTACTATAGTCCTATATCTTGATGTCAAGGTACTTAATGAGAGGACGTGCAAGTGGACCTTTACGAATACCAGGCTCGCGACCTATTTGAGGCGCACGGGGTTCCCGTGTTAGCCGGAATCGTGGCCGAAACTCCTGAAGAAGCTCAAAAAGCTGCCGAGCAACTCGCCCAGCCCCTGGTGGTGGTAAAAGCTCAAGTCAAGACGGGTGGCCGTGGGAAAGCCGGCGGGGTTAAACTAGCTCGCAGTCCCCAGGAAGCGCGCGAAAAAGCCGAAGAAATCCTGGGTATGGATATTAAGGGACATACCGTGCACCGGGTGTTAGTTGCCGCTGGTGCCGATATCGCTTCTGAATACTATTTCTCGATTCTGCTTGACCGTTCAAATCGTCGCCACCTGGCCATGTGCTCCAAAGAAGGTGGTATGGAGATTGAGCAACTGGCCAAAGAACGCCCAGAAGCCTTGGCGAAGGTACCCTTGCCGGTTACTGGCATTGACGGAGAGGTCGCCCGCATGATTCTTGCACAGGCCGGTTTTGAGGATGAAGAAGTCATCAGTAAAGCCGTGCCGGTGCTAGAAGAGCTCTGGGACGTATATCAGGGTGAGGATGCCACGCTAGTAGAGGTAAACCCCTTGGTGTCCAGTGAAGAGGGCGAAATTATTGCCTTGGATGGGAAAGTTACCTTGGATGATAACGCCCGTTTCCGTCATCCCGGTCATGAGGAACTGGTGGATAAACGCACAGAAGATCCCCTGGAAGCCAAAGCGAAAGAAAAAGGCTTGAACTATGTACACCTAGAAGGTCAGGTAGGAATCATTGGTAACGGCGCTGGTTTGGTGATGTCAACTTTGGACGTGGTCGCTTACGCCGGCGAAGAATACGGGGTAAAACCAGCGAACTTCCTCGATATTGGGGGCGGAGCCTCCGCGCAGGTAATGGCTGATGGGCTGGACGTGATTCTGGGTGATCCCCAGGTCAAGTCGGTATTCGTAAACGTATTCGGCGGAATCACTGCCTGTGATCAGGTGGCTTCCGGAATCGTTAAAGCAATTGAAATCTTGGGGGATAAAGCCACTAAGCCGCTGGTGGTACGCCTAGATGGCAACTCAGTAGAAGCTGGTCGCAAGATTTTGGAAGAAGCGAACCTAGAGCAGGTGACCATGGTAGAAACTATGGACGCTGGCGCCGCCCAGGCAGCTAAACTCGCAGCTGGCTGTTAAGAATCGGTAAAAGAATAAGGAGAAGCAAATATGTCAGTATTCCTTGATTCCTCAGCCCGGATTGTCGTACAGGGCATGACCGGTTCCGAGGGGCGCAAACACACCCGATTAATGCTAGGGGCCGGTACCAACGTGGTAGGGGGTACCAACCCCAAGAAAGCCGGGCAAACGGTTGATTTCGATATCGTCCCCCTAGGTGAGGCCGCCGAAAAGAAGGGAGTAAAAGCTGGAACAGTTTCGGTGCCGGTTTTTGGCACCGTGAAAGAAGCCATGGAAAAAGAGGGCGCGAATGTTTCGGTAGTGTTCGTTCCCCCGCGTTTTGCTAAGGGCGCGGTTTTAGAGGCCGTAGAGGCGGGAATGCCGCTGATTGTAGTGATTACCGAGGGGATTCCGGTACAAGATTCCACCGAGTTCGTAAATGCCGCCCTGGAGAAGGGCTGCCGGATTATCGGTCCGAACTGCCCGGGGATTATTACGCCGGGACAGTCTAATGTGGGGATTACCCCCGCCGATATCACTGGCTCCGGCCCTATCGGGCTGGTATCCAAATCCGGTACTTTGACCTACCAAATGATGTTTGAGCTGCGCGATATTGGCTTCACCACCTGTATGGGGATCGGCGGTGACCCGGTAGTTGGCACCACCCATATCGATGCGCTCGAGGCCTTCGAAAAAGACCCCGACACCAAGGTAATCGTGATGATCGGTGAAATCGGAGGCGATGCAGAAGAACGTGCCGCCGACTATATCGCCGCTAATGTCACCAAACCGGTGATCGCCTATGTAGCGGGCTTTACTGCTCCTAAAGGTAAAACTATGGGACACGCAGGCGCTATCGTCTCCGGTTCCGCCGGGACTGCCCAAGCTAAGCAGGAAGCTCTGGAAGCCCATGGCGTAAAAGTCGGGAAGACTCCTTCCCAAACAGCCGAGCTGGCGCGGGAGGCATTTAAGGCTCTGAGCTAACTGACAGTCAGCGCCAGATAGCCAGGTTGCCTGCTGTTGACAGGCGGATTGCTAAAATCTAGATACCTATAAATGTCGCTGGGGGGGGCGGTGCATGGCACCGCCCCCCCAGTAGACTATTTACCGTCAGGCATAGCTGACCGCGGTGCGCCTAAGTGGCAAGAGAGTGAAAAAGTGGACAATAGTAGGGATGCGCCGGCCTAATGTTCCAAAAAATCCTCTCCAATCTGCAGGAGCCAGGAAACAAGTTGCGCCTACCCAAAAGGGGACAACTGCCCAGGCCAATAAAAACTCTCAGCAGCAAGTTACAGCGCGAAGCCAGGGGCAAGCCAAACAATCGGCCTTTAAAGACAAGAAACGTCCAGACAGCAGCGCGAATACAGTCGGGAGTCGCGGATTGGGGGACAAGCTCCGGTTAATTCGTAAGGAAACCCCAACTGGGGGGAAAGCAACCGGGGATGCCGCTGACTTAAAGCCGAAAGCTAGCTCCCAAAAAACTCGGCGCACCCTCACGGTGAGAATTCCCCGCGGAATCACTCGGATGGTGGCTGCTGCCCTTCTCACCTGCCTAATTCCCTGGCTCATTTTCTTGAGTGTTAGTGCCGGAGTTTATTTTTCCACCTCGTCCAACCCCTGGATGACCGACACTGTTTGGACGGACTCCTTGGCGGTAGGAGCCAGTATCTGGGCTCATGGATTCGCAGTTCCTCTCCCTGCTGGTCTAGGACAAGCCGCCACGTTATCAGTGATCCCCCTGGGATTGTGGATAGCCTATCTTTGGCTAGGAGGGCAGCTAGCGCGCACCTTTGTCCTTGAAAGCCGGGCAGTACTGTGGTTTTACCCTTTTGCACAAGCGATAGTTGCCGTGCTGGTGGGGCTAGTCGTACGCGGAACCTACAGCCTAGGGGCACTATTCTTTTGGGCGCTACTCCACGGTTTCGCTACGGTGATCTACGCTTTTTATCTCTTCGATCGCGATCAGCGTCCCGATAGGGAAAAACCGTCCCTCCGACATCCAAAAGCGCGTTTAAAGGTTGAATATGAACGGTTTACCAGCTGGAGCCGACAGTTTATTCTCCGCGTGAGTAAACCAGATCATGCCTACAATCAGGATCTGGAAAACCGACGCCTCGGTATTGACCGTGATGAACGCAGTTGGGACGGCGCCAATAGCACTTGGACCGTACCCGGCTGGGTTATTTCGGGGCTAAGGGCTGGTTGGAAAGTATTCAAACTATTTGGGATCGTAACCTTGATACTGGTAGTTGCCCAAGTGTTCACCCATTTCCCGGCAGTAAAGAATATCTTAGACCTGTATGGTCTTTCCCTAGGGGCAGGGCTTCTAATCTGGCTGGCACAACTGCTTTATCTGCCTACTGTGCAAACCTGGGCGCTGGCCTGGATTCTAGGGCCGGGATTTCAACAAGGTACCGGCACTATCCGTTCGCTAACGGAGGTAAAAACCGGTCCGATTCCTGCAGTCCCCATCTTGGGGGCATTACCTGCACAAACTCCCGGAAATTGGGTATTGGCGCTAATCGTAGCGCTCAGTTTGCTGTGCGGATACCTGTTCTACACTTCCATGGCGCGGGTAGATTTCTTTTCCCACGTGGCTTCTTTCCTAGTCGCTACGCTTTCGTTTACGGTTTTAACTACTTGGTTCTGCTTCTTAGCTTCCGGTTCCATCGGCGCGGGACGCATGTCTATGTGGGGGCCAGAGCCATTGACCACCGCGGCGATGGGGTTCATCTTGGTATGGATACCGATCCTACTGGTAGCAACGGTTACCCACCCTCATGCTCGCGCTTACCTGGCAGATAATTTCTTTAAACTCAAGAGGGCGAGCGAGCGAGCTGGGCGGCAAGGCTTGGCAGCCGCGAAAGAAAAAGCCAAAGAATTCCAGTCCCGAAATTCCGTTAACGCCGAGGCTGGAGTGACGGATGAGGACGTGGCAGTTGGCGTCCCGGAAGCAGCTGGAGCGGACGAAAAAGGGACAGAAGCAGCAGGGGAGAAAACACCGGAGGTGTCCCCAACTGCGAAAGAATCGCCGGGAACTGAACAAGGATCGCAATCGCCAGAACTTCCGGTAACAGACTCGCAACCTGCCCCCGCTGATGAAGAAAGCGACAGCGAGGACGCGGCGGAAACAAATCCTGAAAATACTGACGAAGATACCGAAGACGGCCGCGAAACCACCGAAAAATCGCAGGCTGACCGGGCGAGTAAGCCAGCTGCTCCTCCGCAGAGCCCGGAAGAAAAGTTTGCGCGTTCGCGGGGAGCCCTCCCGGTAGATACCGAGGAAATAAAAGATCTGGCCACCGATTGGGCAGAGCGTAAAACCGATGAAGTTATTGCGAAAGAACAGCAGGAATTGGAAAAAATCAGATTTTCTGCCCAGCGCCTGCCGGAAGCAGAAATGACGCGGCCAGCAATAAAACGTTCAATTTTTAAACGAGGTCGCTTGCGTGCGGGCAAACCGCGGCGCGGCGCTGACGACACTTCCACCCAAGCCATCGAAATCCCCACCGAGGATTAACTTTCGCAGCTGGAGTTAGCAGGATAGACTGGATTTAACGTGACTGGCGAAAAAAGTGGATTACCACTGGGGAACGTAAAAGGACAGTCGCTCGCCTGGGCTGGACAAAGAATGCAACAAAAGGATCCCGCGTCATGAGCGAAATTAAACCCATCAAACGTGCCCTGGTCAGCGTCTACGATAAAACCGGTCTCGATAAACTGGCAAAAAGCCTGCAGGCTGCCGGGGTAGAGATTGTTTCCACCGGTTCTACTGCGCAAGTAATTGCTGATGCTGGGGTAGAGGTAACCGAAGTATCCCAGGTAACCGGGTTCCCCGAATGCCTCGACGGGAGGGTAAAAACCCTGCACCCCCTGATTCATGCCGGGATTCTTGCTAACCGCGAGCTACCTGCTCATGTTGCCCAGCTCAAAGAACTAAAAGTAACCCCTATTGACCTGGTGGTTTGCAATCTTTATCCCTTCGCGGACACGGTAGCTTCCGGCGCTGGGTTTGCTGATTGCATCGAAAAAATTGATATTGGGGGGCCATCGATGATTCGGGCGGCCGCTAAGAATCACGCCGATGTAGCGGTGATTGTCGATCCCAGTTCCTACGACGATTTAGCTGCTGCTCTGCAGCGCGGGGGCTTCACTGCCGAGGAGCGCCGGGAACTCGCAGCGCGCGCCTTTAACCACACCGCGATTTATGACACTCAGATTTCTTCCTGGTTTGCGAAGCAACTAAAGGGTGAGGAAGTGGATACTAGCAGTGCCCTGCCCAACTTGGAGCAGTGGAAACCGCAGCTAAAGGAACTACACAGCTTGCGTTATGGGGAAAATCCCCATCAAGAGGCCGCGGTCTATCGTTTCACCGATGAAGAGGGGGGCCTGGCGCAGGCAGAACAGCTGGGCGGCAAACCTATGAGCTACAACAACTACACTGACGCCGATGCAGCTTGGCGCGCCGCTACCGACCATAGCGAGCCTTGCGTGGCGGTAATCAAACACGCCAACCCCTGCGGGATTGCAGTCGCCGAGGACGTAGCGAGAGCACACCTGCTTGCGCACGGCTGTGATCCGCTATCAGCCTATGGTGGGGTGATTGCCTGTAACCGTGAAGTGACACTAAAGATGGCGCAGCAGGTGAAACCGATTTTCACTGAGGTTATCATTGCTCCTGACTATGAAGCAGAGGCGCTGGAGCTGCTGCAGACTAAGAAGAATCTGCGGATTTTGCGGATTGACGCGGATGCCCCGGTGGAATGGGAGTTCCGGCAGATTAGCGGGGGAGTGTTGGCGCAAACTCGTGACCGTTTGCAGGCCGAGGGCGACAATCCCGAAAACTGGACTTTGGCGGCGGGCGCAGCAGCTGATGAAGCTACGCTGGCAGATCTGGTTTTTGCCTGGAAGAGCGTGCGGGCAGTGAAGTCTAATGCTATTTTGCTGGCAAAGGATCAGGCGACGGTAGGTATCGGTATGGGGCAAGTGAACCGCGTAGATTCTTGTGCTCTGGCGATTCAACGGGCAAATACCTTGGGGCAGGTAGCGGAAGGTAAAGCTGCCCCCGAGCGGGCACGTGGCTCGGTGGCTGCCTCCGATGCGTTCTTCCCCTTCGCTGATGGCCCGCAATCCCTGATTGAGGCAGGTGTGAAAGCTATTGTGCAGCCCGGTGGGTCGATTCGCGATGAAGACACCATCAAAGCCTGTCAAGAAGCAGGGGTAACTCTTTACTTGACCGGTACTCGCCATTTCTGGCATTAGGCTGGATAGTCTAGCTAGAGACCAGATAATCGCTAGTTTTAGATGCGGTGAATGCAGCAGCGGGCTAAGTAAATAATTGCTTTGCCGTGGCGGTTAATCTGATTGTGTACTGATAACCTGGGGACGCCGGGAGGCGTCCCCAGGTTATTTTGATTTTCCAGGTGTGCAGTTAGGAGAACGAAGATGATTATCGCAGCAACAGATGGTTCCTCCCTCGGAAATCCCGGTGCTGGCGGCTGGTGTTGGTATCTGTCTCCTGATTGTTGGCGATCTGGTGGTTTTACGCTGGGAACAAATAATCAGGCAGAACTTATGGCAGTAGCCGATTTACTCACCGAAACTGCCGGTATGGACGATGATTTATTGATCCAGGCGGACTCCCAATACGTGATTAATATTTTGACGAAATGGCGGTTCGGCTGGAAGAAAAAGGGGTGGAAAACTGGCGGTGGTAAACCGGTAGCCAACCTGGAACTGGTCAAACGTCTAGATCAGCTATTATCTGACCCTGCCAGGAGGGGGAAAGTTAGCTTCGAATGGGTAAAGGGACACGCCGGGCATCCCCTCAATGAACAGGCAGACTCCCATGCGCAGGCGGTTGCGAAGGCATACCAGGCGGGGACTCCTCGACAGGCGGATTTCGGGCCAGGCTGGAATACCGGTAGACAGATTGCCGGTGCCCTAGCTGCCGATACCGGCAGTGGAAGTGCTGCCAGTTCCGTCCAAGAACGGAGGCGAAAAGAACCCCGCGAAACTAACGGCCAGCAAAAACCGGCCGCCCCGACATCTGTTCTCGCGCGTCCTCTTTACCCGAGATTAGAACAAGAGCCTAACCCTAAAGAGTATCGCCAAGGGCGTTACCTGATTCGCGAGCACGTCCTCACTGTCCCCCTCTACCATCCGGAAGTAGCGTTAAACCTGTTCCCGGATTCGGCGAAAAATCCGGTAGTAAATCTGGAACGAGAGGCAGATTCCCAGGAAACCGGGGTGCAGAGCGAGCTTTTTGCGGTCGCTCCCGACGAACAAACCTCTGCAAAGTCGCCGGAAAACTCGATCACCTCTACGCCAGAAAGCCAGTTCCTACCCCTCTGGGTAGATGCGGAAATCAAGACAACCAATATCCAGATTTATGCCCGCGAAATCGCCCTTGCTGATAATGAAAGCCGCCCCTATCTGATTTATTTCCAAGGCGGCCCGGGGTGTAAAGGATCTCGTCCGGCAGACTGGGCATCTCCCTGGTTCGGCGCCGCCCTGGAAAAATACCGGATAATCATGCTTGACCAGCGGGGAACTGGGCGTTCCACCCCGCTCGATAATGTCACTATTCCTGCGCTAGGAAACCGCGCCGGAGCCTGGTTGCGACTGATGCGCGCCGACCAGATTGTAGGGGACGCCGAAGCACTGCGCCACGCCCTAGGCATAAAAAAGTGGACAGTAATGGGGCAAAGTTTCGGCGGCTTTATTATTACCGCCTATCTGTCTCGCTTTCCCGAGGCTATCGAAAAAGCCTATATCACCGGGGGATTGCCGGGACTGACCAAGGTAAACCGGATTTACGAGCAAACTTTCGCGGCCACCGCCCGGCGTTGCCAAGAGTTCTACGCCCTGCCCGGTATGGAAGAAGCAGTCCGGCAAACCTGTGCCCACGTGCTAGAACATGATGAATACCTGCCAAATGGAGAAAAACTAACCCCCAATCGGATTAGGCAGGTAGGCCTGGAACTGGGACGTACGCTCGGCCTGGAAAATCTGCGCTACCTTTTCGAGGCGCCGTTTGTACAGACCGGAGGCAAGCGTCACCTCACCCAAGAATTTTTAGGACAGGTAGGAGGACGAGTCAGCTTTTCCTTAGATCCGCTCTACGCCCTCTTGCATGAAACTATTTACGGGAACGCCGTCCCGCAAAGCGAAGTGGAGCCCACCGCCTGGGCGGCAGATCGGATCCGCGAAAAAGCTCCCGGGTTCGCGCAAAACGCCGATCCCCTTGATAAGAGCAAACCTTATTACCTGACCGGGGAGCATTTTGGTCGCTGGGTGTTCGCCAGCGATCCCGCGCTCAAGTCCCTAGCGGAACTGGCAGATGATTTGGCGGCAGAAACCGAGTGGCCGGTACTCTATGACCCGCAGAGATTGGCGGAAAACCAAGTTCCGGTACATGCGGTGGTTTACCGGGACGACATTTTCGTTCCTCGCGACCTGTCGCTAAATACCGGCAGGATTATGGGAGCCAATATCTTGGAGAAAGAGGATTTGCATCACGACGGCCTGCGCGCCAGCGGAAACCAGATTATTTCCTGGCTGATATCCCGCTAAGAGTGGGATATCACCGGGGTTCCGATCGGTGCCCAATCGTAGAAATCACGAGCCCCGCCAACCGGCATATTCACGCAACCGTGAGATCCTCCCGGGCCTCCCCAGCCGAAGGATCCGCGCCAAGGAGCTCCGTGCAGCGCGTAGCCTCCGGAGAAGAACATGGCGTAGGGGACGTTCGGAGAAACATAGCGACTGCCGTCAGTATTGAATCCCCGCATGGTTTTGGAGCGATATTTACGTTCGATAGCGAAGTTACCTTTAATGGTGGGGGTAGCAGGAGCTCCGGGAACCATAGAGGTCGGGCCTTTCACTACTGAAGCGCCTTCATATCCAGTTACGGTGTAGTTCGACAGGTTAATATCAATCCATTTTTCCCCCGGCGCCGCCATGTAGGCTAATTTTTCGGCGCCGTCAGCAATGGTTTTGTCTTTGACGCTAGCTTTTTCAACCTGGGTTTCGTAGCTGAGGGAACTGTCTTTTCCAGCGGCAAAATTCTTAGTTATTTCTTGGGTAAGTTTTTCCACATTACTGACCGTCACGCCATCTTTAGGCTCGGTCTCGGTTTTCAGAACTTTGCCAGCGCTATTGACGAATCGTTTTCCGTCAACCTTCTTAACTTCAACTTCCCCTTTATTCTTATTGACCCAGTCTCCGACAGTCTGCTGATTTGCTTCAGGTTTAGCGGTTTTACTGATTGCAGGGATTTTTACAAAACTAACTTTTGCTTTTTGATCAGCGGTGAAGGTCTTTTCTCCCGCAGCAATCGTAACTTTGTTTTCCGTTAGCTTAGCGGCGGCATCCGCCATTTGTTGTGCCATTTCTTGGCTAGCTAGTGGTTTAACTGGGCTCACCTCCAGGGAGGAGAGTTGATCCTTTTGAGTATCCATAACCTTGTTAGCGGCTGCAACCAGCGTATGGGTATCCGCGCCGAACCCGTCCTTGCCAGGAATCACTTCAAACCCGGTTCCTTCTGCATTAGGTTTCACAACCGGCTCGGTAGCAGGTTTAGCTTCTGGAATATCTTTGGATAGATCCTGCGAAAGTTTATTGGTTACTGCCGGATCGATTTCGTGAACGATATCTACCTGACGGGAAGTAAATAGCCTGCTGACGTAGCTGAAAGCACTGTCTCGTTCCGTGGCGTTCTTTGCAGTAGCTTTCGCATCTAACCGGTAGCCGATTTCTTGCGGGGTAAATGATTTCTCTGCGATTCCCTGGCCTGAGAAAGTTGCCTTGTAGTCGGTTTGGGCGGCTTCCAGTTGCTTTTGGATCTGGGAACTGGTCATTCCCGACACTTTGACTTCCCCTACCGTGGTTCCCGGCAGTGCCTTTTTCCCTATCGCGTAGTAGGTCACATAAATAGCGAATGCCGCCACCAGCGCCACCAGCGCGGTAACTAACACGGCAATGGTAATTTTTGCTTTCTTCGACATTGGTATCTGTGCTTCCAAAACGGCTCGGTCAAATAACACCTTCATCCTAACGGCCTTTAATGACTTCCAACATGGCCAGGTTGGGTAAGTCTGCTCACAGTGCAGGTAGAGCCGGTTTTTATCTTTCTTGACCAGCAGTAATAGTCTTACAAGACTCCTGCTGTTATGAGATTGTTATCAGAAATGTTTTTCGGATAGTGAACACTGGCGGAATGCAGAAAAATCAAAAGGTCACCCCCACCACATTTTGGCTGAGAACTGGCGTTACCAATATGCAAAGTGGCATAATCAAATCCGGTTCCGGTTCACCTTATGTAACCTGCATTTGGATCCGGCGCCCTGAGAACCTCAAGGAGAAACCATGAAACAGGGAATTCATCCCGAATATGTTCCCACCACGGTTACTTGTACCTGTGGGAACACCTTTGAAACCCGTTCTACTATTACCTCCGGCACTATGCGGGTAGACGTGTGCTCCGCTTGCCATCCCTTCTATACCGGCAAGCAGAAGATTATGGATACCGGGGGACGGGTTGCCCGCTTCGAAGCCCGTTATGGCAAGCGCAAGCGCGAAAAGTAAGCTTTCTTTTAGGGGTGGCCGGCGAGCGCGTCGGCCACCCTTTTTATTTTTCACTGCACCAATGGTGCAGTTTTTTCTTTATTTGCCGTATGAGCTACCTAAACAACTAGCGTTTAGTTAGCAAGCAAAGAAGCTTGTTTAGACTGATAGGAGGCAGATATGGCAGAAAAAATGACTGCAGTAGTTATGTATGGGGTTGACGATATTCGGCTGGAACAGGTAGATGTTCCCAAACCTGGATCCGGGGAAGCGCTACTAAAGATCGCTGCCTGTGGAGTATGTGGATCTGATTTAGACAGAATGTACAAAAAGGGACCGCATAAACTGCCTCTTATTACCGGGCATGAATTCTCGGCGGTAGTAGAAGAAGTGGGCGAGGGTGTAACTTCTGTGAAGGCGGGCGATCATGTAACGGTGCCTCCCATGTTGCCGTGCTTTAAATGCGGACCTTGTCAGCAGGGGCACTTCTCGCTGTGTGAAAACTATGATTACTACGGATCGCGCCGACATGGAGCCTACGCAGAATACGTATGCGGCCCGGCCGATTTGTTATTGAAAGTTCCCGATAGTCTGGACTTGAGAGCTGCAGCTATGGTGGATCCAGCTGCTATCGCTCTGCATGCTATTCTCCGCACTAAGCTAACTGTAGGGTCACGAGTTGCGGTAACGGGCGGGGGCGGACCCATTGGACTTTTCGCAATTCAGTGGGCACGAATCATGGGTGCTTCCCAGGTGGTATCTATTGATGTGACAAAAGAGAAAATACCGTTGGCAAAAGAAGCCGGGGCTGATGAGGCAGTCAGCGACTGGAAGGATCTGGAAGACATCGGCGGTGGATTTGACGTCATTATTGAGACATCCGGAGCCAGAGTTGTTCCTGATCTTGCAGTATCTGTACTGGCTCGGCACGGAGAGTTAGTTTTGATTGGTATTCCCAATGCTGATATCACGATTTCGGATTCAAGTTGGGCACGTTTGATGCGTTTAGAAGCGGCAATTATGGGGTCATGGAACTCTTTCTCTGCACCGTTCCCCGGCCATGAATGGAGGACCGCGGTAGAAAAACTAAATTCCGGAGACCTGAAATGGGAGTTCATGATTACCCACGAGCTTGGCTTGGATTCTGTAGCAGAGACGATAAGACGTATGTACAACCGGGAGATTCATAGCTCTAAGGTTATTTTCATGCCGGAAAAGACTCGTCAATAGTTCATATGAAGCTTCCCAGTGAATACCGCAGAGAACAGGTCTTGGGGGCGTCCCGGTTATATTTTTTAGAACGGAAAACCACCTCCCAAGTTGCACAAGAGCTGAACTGTTCCCGGTGGACGGTACGGCGACTACTGCAAGAAGCCTATGACGAGGGGTATGTTTCGATCGAAATCGTTGATCCCTATGTTCGGGTCAGTTCTCTTGAGGAAGAAATAACCAATCGTTTTTCGCTGTCCCGAACCATCGTAGTGCGGAATCGTTTGAATCTAGAAGATACTGTTACCGCAGTAGCCAATGAAAGCGCCAAGTACTTAGCTGAGCTTAAGCCTATGCCGCAGCTTGTGGGAGTCTCTTGGGGACGCACACTCGCTAAGGTAGCGAAAGCATTGGAATCAGGATGGGCAGTAGATCCTATGATTGTCCAACTCAACGGAGGAGTCGCAGCACTATCTTCAGCTCAATCTGTCCAAGAAACTATTTTGAGCTTCGCGCAAAAGGCAGATGGTAAAGCCAAGGGCCTGCCTTGTCCAGCAATTGTTTCAAAAGTTTCATTGGCAAAGGATCTTCGCGAAGATCCTGGAGTAGCAAGTGTGCTCGATATTGGGCGTCAGGTCGATGTAGCGATTTTTTCACTGGGAGCTTTGAGGTTCGACTCGGTACTCGTCGAATCCGGATGCATTACCCGCCAGGATGTTAGCTATTTAAGAGCCAATGGTGGCGTGGGAGATATTCTCGGCCGTTTTATTAACGGCGCCGGAGACATAGTGAGTCCAGAGTTGGAATCTAGAACTATTGGTGTTGATTTAAAAACACTGAAAGGGATTAAAAATTCCATTGGGGTAGCAGTTGGTGAAAACAAAGCATCAATCACCAGAGCTGCTCTAAAAGGTGGCTTTATGACCACTTTAATTACCGATGAAAAAACAGCTAAGGAAGTATTAGCAGAAAGGTAATCATGACAAAAGTATCTGCAAATATTATCGATCACACCCTGCTGGCTCCCGAAGCCACCTCCGAGGATGTTAAAGAGCTAATTGAGGAAGCGGTGGAACTCGGTACTTACTCGGTATGTGTCTCACCGAGCATGTTACCTATTTCTACTCCTAAGTCTTTAAAGGTTGCTGCCGTGTGCGGTTTTCCGAGTGGTGCTCATGCAAGTGAGGTGAAAGCTCTCGAGGCAAGGCTAGCGGTAGAAAATGGTGCTGACGAGATAGATATGGTTATTAACGTTGGAAAAGCCAAAGAACATGACTGGGACTATCTTGTTTCCGATATCAAAGCAGTACGGGATGCTATTGGCGAAAACGTGGTACTTAAGGTAATCATCGAATCTGCATGTTTGACCAAGGAAGAGATTGTTAAAGCATGTCAATGCGCAGAAAAATCTGGAGCTAATTTTGTGAAAACTTCTACTGGATTTCATAAATCTGGGGGAGCATCCGTAGAAGCTGTGAAGCTAATGCGCGAGACGGTGAGTGACGAAATAGGAGTTAAAGCCTCTGGAGGCATTCGAGATCCCGAAACGGCTTCAGCAATGGTTGATGCGGGAGCCAATCGCCTGGGTTTGTCTGGTTCAAGAGCGGTTCTAAGTAAGTAAGAAATATCTATTAACAATGGGGTTAAAAATGGCTGATAAATTATTGCTGAGTATCGATGTTGGAACTGGAGGAGTACGAGTTGCTGCTGTTACTCCAGATGGCAAGATGCTTGATTCAGCATCTGTTTCAGTGGAGACTTACACTCCTAAACCCGCTCATGCTGAGCAAAATCCCCAAGACTGGTGGGATGGATTAATAACTGCTATTGAAAAGTTGCTGCTTAACTTGCCAGCTGACGCCTTCGCAGGAATTGCAGTCGATGGGACTTCTGCAACGGTAATCCCTTGCGATAGCAGTGGGAATCCTCTTCGTCCCTGCCTGCTGTGGATGGATGTTAGGGCTGCTAAACAAGCTGAAAAACTAACCAGTACCGGGGATCCTGCTCTTAAATACGCGGGAATGCAAACGGTATCTGCCGAGTGGGGTGTGCCCAAGCTTATGTGGCTGGCCGAAAATGAGCCCAATATATATAAAAAGGCAGAGGTATTCGTTGATTGTATCGACTGGATGAATTTCAAGTTAACAGGCGAGTGGGCAATGTCGATTTGCACAGCTACCTGTAAATACTTCTACGACTCAAACTGGTCAGGCTGGCCCACTAGCCTCTACGAAGAGGCGGGAATTCCCGACGCCCTAGGAAAACTACCTAGGAACGTGTTAAATATGGGCGAAGTAGTGGGTGAGCTAAGTAGCGCAGCTGCCGAAGAGCTCGGTTTGCCTGCGGGAATTCCAGTCACGATGGGAGGTATCGATGCTCATGTCGGTGCAATCGGTTTAGGGGTCGTTGACGAAGGATCCTTGGCTCTAATTACCGGTTCTTCTCACGTAATGCTGGGGCAAACAGATCAAGCTATCTATGCCAAAGGGATTTGGGGAGCATATTATGATGCTATTATTCCTGGTCTTTACACAGTTGAAGCAGGACAGATTTCTTCCGGTTCAGTAAATAATTGGTTCACCAATAGGTTTACGGTTGATGCCCATAGTTCCAGCAACGTATCCGGAGATCTTTACAAGTATTTGGATGCACAAGCTCAAAAGATTCCAATAGGCTGTGACGGTGTTGTAGCACTGGATCATTTCCAAGGAAATCGTTCTCCGTTTTCCAATCCCTATTCCCGGGGAGCGTTCACTGGGCTGACTCTTTCGCATACTGAAGCCCATTTATACCGAGCTGTTCTGGAGTCGGTTTGTTATGGAACAAAAACTATTTTTGACACATTCCGGGATAAAGGTTTCGACCCGGTAAAAGTGGTGGTTTCTGGCGGACCGACGAAATCGCGATTCTGGATGCAGATGCATGCAGATGTCACTGGGGTGCCAATGTTATTCCCGAAGAATACAGAAGGGCCGCTGATGGGTGGTGCGATATTAGCGTCAATTGGTGCCGGATTGCATGAAGATATTGGGAGCGCAGCAAAAGCTATGGTTGAGATGGCGGATGCGATTGAACCAAACTCAGATGCAACTAGCGAGTATCAGTTCTACCACCAGAGATATCTAGAAATATATGAAGCCCTAGCTCCGATAAGTGGCCGAATAGCGCGCCATATTTCCGAAAGCTAGAGTACGGGGTCAAACGGGGGTGCGGTTCAGTATGGGTAACTGCACCCCCGTTATTGGTGTAAATAGTTGCAATAGATCATTTCACTGTATTCCCATACTCTTCTAAATTTGTATTTATTTTCCCAGAGATCCCGGACATCCATTTTTTGGTTCGTCCCGTAGGCAACGTAGAGTAGAAGTCAGTTCGCGAAGATTAATAAGGAGCAACTGTGGGATCGCCGATTGACGAGGAAGCCGTAAAGGCTCTAATCGCAGAAAAAACTGAACTGGAAATGAAGATGGGCGATCCACAAGTGCAAAAGGATCAGCAAAAGGCACGTAAGATCGGTCGCCGGCACACCCAACTAGCACAGATAGCGAAAGCCTATGAGGCCTGGAAGAGTGCCGAGGGAGATTTGCAGGCCGGAAAAGAGCTAGCTAAAGAAGATCCGGACTTTGCCGCCGAGATTCCCCAGATGGAGCAGGCAGAAAGTCAGGCGCTAGATAAGTTGCGTAAAGTGTTGGCTCCCCGTGATCCCGATGATGCTCGTGACGTCATTATGGAGATTAAAGCAGGTGCGGGTGGGGACGAGTCCGCCCTCTTCGCTGGGGATTTGCTGCGCATGTATGAACGTTACGCCGAAGCCAAAGGCTGGAGCCTGCAGGTTCTGGACTCTACCGTCAATGACCTCGGGGGAATAAAAGATGCTCAGATCGCGATTAAAGCCAAAGGAAACGTGGCCCCTGAGGACGGGGTTTGGGCACACCTCAAATATGAGGGGGGAGTGCACCGGGTGCAGCGAGTACCGGTAACCGAGTCGCAGGGGCGTATTCACACTTCTGCTGCCGGGGTGCTCGTGATGCCGGAGGTAGAAGACGCAGGGGAGATAGAGATCGACCCCAACGAGGTGCGGGTAGATGTATTCCGCTCCTCCGGACCGGGTGGACAGTCGGTTAATACCACCGATTCCGCGGTGCGGCTCACCCATATTCCCACCGGAATCGTGGTGAGTATGCAAAACGAGAAGTCACAGATCCAAAACCGCGAAGCCGCGTTCCGGGTATTACGAGCACGCTTAAAAGCAGAACAAGATGCCAAACGGGAGGCCGAGGCAGCAGAGCAGCGACATTCCCAGGTACGTACGGTGGATCGCTCCGAACGTATCCGTACCTATAACGTCCCGGAGAACCGGATTGCTGATCACCGCACCGGTTACAAGGCCTACAATCTCGACCAAGTTCTTGATGGGCAATTGGAGCCGGTGATCGACTCGGCAATCAAACTTGACGAGGAGCATCGGCTAGAGCAGCTTTCCGGGAAGTCGGATAAATAGACGCTGCGTGGATTAGCTGATGAGCGCAGCCGGTTTCTCCCGTCAACAGGCATTTAGTTGGGCGCGCCAGCACTATGCGGCAGCTGACATTGCGCCGGCGCGAGAAATTATGGCTCTATATTGTGCCGCCTGTGGAGCTAACGAGTTTTTGTTTGCCCCCCAGGTTTTGACTCCCGCTCAAACGCAGGTTTTCCGGGAACTTGTAGAACGGCGCTGTGCCCATGAGCCATTGCAGCATCTATTAAAAGAGATGTTTTTTGGTTCCTTCCGCTTGTTTTCTAGTCCCGATGCCTTCATTGTGCGTCCGGAAACCGAGTATCTAGTAGAACTAGCCCTGCGCCCGCAGGGGGCGCGGAAAGCCAGGTTAGCAGCGGATTTATGTGCCGGATCGGGTGCCATTGCTCTTACCCTTGCCCGCGAATTGCCTTCGGCTGAGGTTTTTATGGTGGAGATCAGCGAAAAAGCCTTGGGGGTCGCGCGGAAAAATCTGGAACGTTATCCAGATCTAGCTCAGCGTATTACCGTGAGTTGCGCAGATGTTGCCGAACCTGACCTTTGGGAAGGGCAGGCGGGCAGTTTCGATCTGATAGTTAGTAACCCGCCCTATGTGCCGCCCGGTACAATTACGCAACCAGAAGCACTAAAGGATCCCCCGCTCGCACTTTGGGGCGGGGGAGAAGACGGTCTCCATATCCCGAAACAAACCGTGAAACAAGCTTTTCGGTTGCTGAGTAAAGACGGAATTTTGGCGATGGAACATGACCCTACGCAAGGGGAAAAGCTCCGTGAATATGCTGGTGAAATCGGATTCTATCAGATGAGGACGCAAGAAGATCTCAATGGACGTCCTCGTTATTTATTGGCACGGAAGTAAAAATCGGGTCAACCTGACTCTTAAACGATGCTAACGTTAAGGTAAAATGGCTGGAAGATAGCAGGAAGGGGCGGGAATGGCGGCTTGGTTTCGCGCGGTCGTGGCAGTAACTGCCGTAGCGTTACTGCCCATATTTTTCACCGCTACCGCCTTCGCTGAGGATCCGTCCCCCCAACCAACTCTGCACTATGTGGAAGCCCCTCTTGATCGTCCCCCTAGTGCTGCCTCTAAAGAAGTTACTGCTGCAGCCGGGGCGCAGCCGACCACATCAGCGCCCTCCCCGAACTCTAGTGAGCCTACCGCTACCCCTTCCGAGCAGACGGATACTCCTTCCCCGCAAATAAGTGACCCGGCCTCCCCCGGGCAGTTAGCCCAAACCGGAGGTCAGCGCGATATTTGGTTGACTGGATTTTCACTGCTCTGCATTGGGGTGGGAAGTGCAGTGGTGACCTATGGGCGTAAGCAGAGCCGAAAACGCTAGTATGCAAGTATGCGAACTCCGCTAAGTAAACAAGATATCGTCACTCTAAAAAGCTTGATCGCGGCCGGAAAGCTACTGGTAGTTCCGACCGATACCGTCTATGGGATCGCGGCAGATCCTTTTTCGGCGTCGGCAGTAGATCGGCTGCTAACCGCCAAAGGTAGAGGTCGGGATTTCCCCTCCCCGGTGCTGGTGAGCAGTATTTCGCAAGCAGCTGCATTGGTACCCGAGATTCCTCCTCTAGCTAGAGCGTTTATGGAGAAGTTTTGGCCGGGTGCTCTGACTGTGGTGCTTCCGGCGCGAAAAGATTTACCGCTTGACCTGGGGGTAACGGGAGGAACCGTGGCGGTACGACAGCCTGATCAAAGGGATCTTTTGCAATTACTGCAGGAAAACGGACCACTGGCAGTAACCTCAGCTAATCTGCATGGGTTACCGCCTGCGCAAACGGTGCCGCAAGCGCAAGAATATTTCGGAAATAAGGTTGCCGAATACCTCGACGCGGGACGTAGCCGGATTGGGGAACCCTCCACCATAGTTAAGGTAGAGGAAGCAGAATACTCGGTGCTACGTAGCGGGGCAATCCCGCCCCGGCAGCTACAGCTGGTGGCCGGGAAAGCGGCGAAACAATAGGGAGAGAACGTGAAAGCCTATCTGTTACTTGGAGTAATCGCCTGCGCGATTACTTTCTTAGTGACCCCGATAGTGCGCCGGATATCCCTGGCACTTCACGTTTTGACCCCCGTAAGAGAGCGTGATGTTCATCAGGTTCCCACTCCGCGACTAGGCGGAGTAGCCATGCTTTGCGGACTAATCGGGGCATTTTTGATTTCCCGGGAAATGCCTTATTTTTCCCAGTTTTATGCTGATCCCCAAGTATGGGCACTAATCTTTGGTTCGATCGCGATCACGCTACTGGGAGTAGTAGACGATATCTACGACTTGAACTGGTGGACAAAGCTCTCTGGCCAGGTCTTAATCGCAGCTGCGGTTGCTTGGCAGGGCATTCAAGTGGTTTCGTTCCCCATCTTTGGGATGACCATACCTTCTACCAAGATGTCGATTCTGATAACCGTGCTGATCATAGTGTTTTCTACTAATGCAGTTAACTTCGTGGACGGGCTCGACGGCTTAGCCGCCGGGATCACTTTGATCGGAGCGGGAGCGTTCTTTATCTATTCGTATCTATTGATTCGCCTCACCAACGCCCAAAGTTACGCCTCTTTTGCTGCCATGATCGGAATCGTAATCGTGGGGGTTTGCCTCGGTTTCTTAGCTTCTAACTTTCATCCCGCCACTATTTTCATGGGTGACTCGGGATCGATGTTGTTGGGACTCACCATTTCCTGCATGTTTATCGTGGTCACCGGGCAAATAGACCCAGTTTCCCTGGGTACCTCTCAATTCCTTCCGGCAGCGATTCCGCTGCTTTTACCGCTGGCGGTGATGGCTCTGCCCTTTGTTGACATGATCATGGCGGTGATTCGTCGCTTGGCCAATGGCCAAAGTCCCTTCAAACCAGATCGTCTGCATCTGCATCATCGCTTACTGAAAATGGGGCATTCACATCGCCGGGCGGTGTTGGTGATGTACCTATGGGCGTTTTACTTCTCGGTACTGGCAGTTTGTCTATTAAAGCTCGACTGGGTTGCGGAGTTAATATTGGCGCTGCTAGGGGGGATAACCTGCCTGATTGTTACCATTTCCTACTTGCCGGGATTACGTAGCTATTATGCGAGGGGCTTCAATATTTATCCCTGGCATGCGCGTGAAAAGGAGGATCAATGACCGAGGACGCCGAGAGGTTCTCCGTAGAAACGTCAGGAAGTGATGATAGCGCCGCACGCAGTGGCGCTAGCAGGAGAGAATCGCAGGGGTCGGAAGTCTGTGCAGTTTCTGATCGCTACGGGGCACGTATGGCTATTCGAAAAGGAAACCGCGTTGTCGTGGTGATATTGGCGATTTTGACCCTGGTTTCCGTACCGGTGGCAGGAATATTTCGTTCTTGGCCAGGAGTATTAGGGGCACTAGCTGCCATGGTAATCATGTGGGTGGTGGCGGCAGTGGGGATCGGGGCTAACCGGATGGTATTGCGTGATCCCCTGCGCACCAGTGGCTATGTTTTTGGAGCCTATTTAGTGAAACTGGTCATAGTTATTGTGGCGGTAGCGCTACTGCGTCCTTTGCCGCAGGTGGATAGCAAAGTTATTTTTCTGGTGTTAGTAATCGCGATTTTACTAACCACCGTCGGAGAGGCGCGGGTGGTAGCAAAAACCAATAAAATTACTATCGGAAAAGTCTAGATCAGGTATAACTATGGTAAAGTTTCGTCTGGTTACCGGGGACGCAGGTCCTATGCTAAGTTATTTTAGAGATATTTGGGAGTCCGTTCCAGAGAACGAAATTAAGCGTTAAGATGGAGTCCAGATCACAGTTTTCGGCCAGATTGGCAGAAATGAAGGGAACAGATAGTGTCACTGATGCTTAGTGGGCTAACCACCCTGATACCGCAAGGCGGTTTCGAGGCACCTACCATTGACGAATTTTTTCCAGACGTAATAGCTTTCGCCGGTACTCCCTTCGAGATGAACCGCATTACCTTGGTGCGGATAGTGCTGCTAGTGGCTTTCCTAATTTGCGCAATCTTATACACGCGCCGAGCCAAAATGGTTCCCGGTGCGGCACAATCTACTATGGAATACCTGCTGGATTTTTGCCGCACCAACATTTCTGAACAAGTGATGGGTAAAGAATACGCCAAGAAATACAACGGTTTTGTGACCGCAATCTTCTTTACCGTCCTCTTTATGAATATCGGGGGAGTGATCCCCGGGCTAAATATTGCTGGTAGCGCCGTGGCCGGCATCCCGCTCCTACTGGCAATATTTGTCTGGTTTCTGTTCATCATCGCGGGAATCCGGGCACAGGGATTTGGGGGCTACTTTAAATCCTCGTTATTTATCCCGAACGTTCCTAAAGTGCTCTATATTTTGCTGACTCCCATCGAGTTTTTCTCGACCTTCATCGTTCGTCCCTTCACTTTGTTTGTCCGGCTTTTAGCTAATATGATCGCCGGACACATGCTGTTAGCACTGACCATTTTGGCCTCCAACTATTTCCTACTTACGGCCGCCGGAGGTTTGAAGGTGATATCGCTAGTCACCTTCCTGGCGGCAATCGCGGTAACCGCTTTCGAGATTTTTGTTGCGTTCCTACAGGCCTATGTGTTTGCCGTGCTGACCGCGGTCTACGTCGAGCAGTCGGTACACGCCCATTAAAGACTTCCGCTTTCAGCGGGAAAACCCACAAATAAAGAAAAGAAAGAGAAGAAAACAATGACTGGATCAATCGCTACTATTGGATACGGCTTGGCCTGCCTCGGCCCTGGTATCGGTCTCGGTATTTTAATTGGTAAGACCCAGGAATCTATGGCTCGTCAGCCCGAACTAGGTGGCCGCCTAACCACCAATATGTTCATTGGTATCGCCTTCGTGGAGGCGCTGGCACTGATCGGTTTGGTTGCCGGCTTCCTGTTCTAATCTAATCGCAAAAGGGAAACTTGATGTTAAACATGATTCAGCAGGCCGAGGCAGGTGAACACAATATTCTGCTACCTGCGATTCCCGAATTGGTTTGGTCTGCGATTATTATCGCGATCTTCTTCTTCGTGATTTTGAAGTACGTTTATCCCAAGTACAAAGAAATTACCGATCAGCGCGCCACCACTATTAAGGAAGGTTTGGAAAAGGCGGAGCAGGCGAAACAGGAAATCGCTGATGCTAACGCCCAATCTGAACTGGCGTTGCGACAGGCTCACGAGGAAGCAGCCCAAATCCGTTCTGACGCGCAAGAAAGCGCAAAGCGGATTGTGGCGGAAGCGAAAGCCCAAGCTACCCAGGAAGCTGAACGCATTAGCGCTCAGGCGCAGCGGCAGGTAGAAGCGAACCGACAAGCGGCAGAGATTTCTCTAAAGACTGAAGTCGGGATGCTGGCTGCAGAACTAGCAGAGAATATTGTGGGCGAACAGTTGGCAGATCGGGATCTGTCTGCACGGGTAATTGACCGTTTTCTGGATCAACTGGAAACCTCCTGCGAAAAGGAAAGTGTTAGGAAATAATGCGAGCATCCAGTAGGCAAGTCCTAGAGCAGGGCAAAGCGGTTTTAGCCCAGCAAACGGGCGTAGCTGCTCAGAGTTTTTACGACTGGGCAGATGACCTCTTTGTACTCTCTGACCTGGTGCAAGGCTCAACTAGGATTGCATTGGCGCTCACCGATCCGGCTCGTAACCACCAAGATCGGGCGGGATTGCTCGCCGCTCTGGCGGATAACCTGTCAGAAGTAGCGGTGACTACAGTACAGACTGCTCTTAGCGCGGCTCCCAGCTCCCAAGAACTGCCCACCGTGATTGAAAGTCTCGGTGAATACGCAGTGCAATGCGGTGCTCAAATCGAGGGTAAAGCCATCGAGATTGCGGACGAAATATTTGCTTTGGAACGATTCGTGCGCGCTAATCAGCAGGTACGTTCCGCGCTTTCGGATCGCAATCGAGACTCCAAATATCGAGTGTGCTTGCTAAAAGAACTGTTCGGCTCCAGTCTGTCACGGCCGGCAACAACTTTGGCAGTCCGCGCCGTTAGTGCAGTTAGTCGGGATGGCAAACTTGAGAATTCGGTTTCCCTAACCGGAAACTTGCGTCATATGCGTCGTGACCTGGCAGCTGCCGGAGATGCTCTGGTGGCAACGGTGCAGGTGGCAACGTCGCTTGCTGATGCTCAAGCAGAACGTCTCCGGGATATCTTGTCGCGGCGCTATCAAAAAAACATTCACCTACAGGTGAGCGTAGAACCTTCGGTGCTAGGGGGCATGAAAGTTCGGGTGGGTTCCCAAATTTTCGATGGCTCTTTGGCTACCATCATTCAAGAAACAAAGCAGAAACTGGCCGGGTAGTACCGGAACGTTAGGAAAAGGCAATTTCATGGCTGAACTTCAAATCCAACCGGAGAAGATTCGTGACGCCCTCGCGGACTTCGTAAGCTCCTATGAGCCCACTCGCTCTACCGAGGACGAAATTGGGCATGTAGTGATGGCGGCTGATGGTATCGCGCAGATTGAGGGCTTGCCGGGGGCAATGGCGAATGAACTTCTCAAGTTCGCTGACGGCACCACCGGATTGGCAATGAACTTGGAAGATCGCATGATCGGCGCGATTGTACTAGGGGACTTTTCTGGTATTGAAGAGGGCCAACCGGTGCGCCGTACCGGAGAGGTGTTATCCGTTCCTGTGGGTGACGGATATCTAGGGCGCGTGGTTGATCCCATGGGGCAGCCCCTAGACGGCCTGGGCGAGATTGGGGATATCGAAGGACGCCGGGTTTTGGAGCTGCAGGCTCCCGGGGTGATGATGCGTAAATCCGTGCACGAGCCCCTACAGACCGGTCTAAAAGCCATCGACTCTATGATTCCGATTGGGCGGGGTCAGCGGCAGCTGATCATTGGGGATCGCCAGACCGGTAAGACTGCGATTGCGATTGACGCCGTACTTAACCAGCGCGAGAACTGGGAAAGTGGTGATCCCAACAAGCAGGTGCGCTGCATTTACGTGGCGGTTGGTCAAAAAGGTTCTACCATCGCCAGCGTCCGCGGCCAGTTAGAGGCCGCCGGAGCCATGGAATACACCACCATCGTGGCAGCTCCCGCTTCCGATTCTGCCGGCTTCAAATATCTGGCACCCTACACCGGTTCGGCTATCGGTCAGCACTGGATGTACCAGGGTAAGCACGTCCTCATCATTTTTGACGATCTGTCCAAGCAGGCAGAAGCTTACCGTAGCGTTTCTCTATTGCTGCGTCGTCCGCCGGGGCGCGAAGCCTACCCCGGTGATGTTTTCTACCTGCATTCGCGGCTGCTAGAGCGCTGCGCCAAGCTGTCGGATGAGCTGGGCGGAGGCTCGATGACCGGCTTGCCTTTGATTGAAACCAAAGACAATGACGTGTCGGCCTATATTCCCACCAACGTCATTTCGATTACTGATGGCCAGATTTTCTTGCAGTCGGATCTGTTCAACTCGAACCAGCGTCCGGCGGTGGACGTGGGGATTTCGGTTTCTCGTGTAGGCGGCGATGCGCAGGTCAAAGCGATGAAGAAAGTCTCCGGTACTTTGAAGATCACTTTGGCACAGTACCGCGATATGCAGGCTTTCGCGATGTTCGCTTCCGATTTGGATGCCACCACTAAACGGCAGTTAACTCGGGGTGCGCGGCTGATGGAATTGCTGCGTCAGCCGCAGGCAACTCCCTATGAGGTCGAGGATCAGGTTTGCTCGATTTGGGCAGGAACCAGCGGATATCTGGACGATATTGAGGTTTCTGATGTGCACCGCTTCGAGTCGGAGATGCTGGCTTATCTGCATGCGAACTCGGATGTACCCGCCAAGATTAAAGAAACTGGGCAGTTCGATTCCGATACGGAGCAAGCGTTAAAAGCGGCGGTCGAAAAATTCCGCAGCGGTTTCGTTTCTTCCCAGGGAGTTCTGGAATCGGAAGTCAATATTCCAGAAGAAGTTTCCGAAGCTGAGCACGATAGCGAAAAACTGGTGGTAGATCGCCACAACAAGAAAGATAAAAAGGATTAACCTTGAGCGGAAAGCAGCGGATATATAAGCAGAAGATCAAGGCCACGCAGACGCTGGGCAAGGTCTTTCATGCTATGGAGCTGATCGCGGCCTCGCGGATCGGAAAGGCTCGCGAAGCTGCCACTCAGTCCACGCCCTTCGATACGGCAATCACGCAGGCTTTGGCGGCTTTAGCGATACACTCTTCCTTTGATCATCCGATCACCAGGGAGCGGCTGGATACCGATCGGGTAGCAGTCATGTGCGTTACCTCCGATCGCGGTTTAGCGGGAGCCTATTCGGCCTCTATTTTGCGGGAAACCGAAAAACTGGTGGATCAGCTAAAAGAACAGGGTAAAGAGCCGGTGCTTTACGCCTATGGGCGCAAGGCCGAAAGTTACTTTCGCTTCCGCGGAGTTCCGGTGGAACAGTCCTGGAGTGGTAACTCGGATTCTCCCACCATCGAGCAATCTTACGAGATCGCCGATGTGCTTACCGACGCTTTCTTAGCAGATGTGATTCACCAGGGAGTCTGTGAGGTCTACCTGGTATTTACCCGTTACGTGAACATGGTCAAACAGGTTCCGATAGTGCGCAAAATGTTGCCACTGGAGGTCATCTCGGAAGAAGAAGCGGAAGAGATGGATATCAACCTGGATGAGCCGCAGGGCAAGGTACCTCCGCTATACGAGTTCGAGCCCAGCCCAGAGGCCGTGCTAGACCAGATCTTGCCCATGTATGTGCGTTCGCGGATTCGCTCGGCGCTGCTGCAAGCAGCTGCCAGTGAGCTCGCCAGCAGGCAAACCGCAATGCATACTGCAAGCGATAACGCCCAGGACATGATTGAGCGTTACACTCGCCTGGCTAATAACGCACGTCAGGCAGAAATTACTACTGAAATAACGGAGATCGTCGGCGGGGCAGAAGCTTTGGCCGCCGGTCGCTAGAGGAAACAAAGGAATAAGGAGACTCTAATGAGTGATACCGAACGGACTACGGGCGTGGGACGGGTTTCCCAGGTGATCGGCTCGATCGTGGATGTGGAGTTCCCACCGGATCATCTGCCGGAAATGTACAACGCGCTGGAGACGATGATCCAGATTGAGGGCGAAGCCGCTCCGCATAAGCTCACCTTGGAGGTAGCGCAGTTCCTAGGGGACGACGTGGTGCGCTGCCTAGCGCTCAAACCCACTGATGGGTTGGTGCGCGGACAAGAGGTAACCGATACGGGAGCTCCCATTTCGGTTCCGGTAGGCGATGTTACCAAGGGACACGTATTTAACGTGACCGGCGATTGCCTCAACCTGGAAGAGGGCGAGACCCTCGAGATAAAAGAACGTTGGCCGATTCACCGCGATCCGCCCTCGTTCGATCAGCTGGAATCTAAGACCCAGATGTTCGAAACCGGAATTAAGGTTATCGATCTGCTCACTCCCTATGTACTGGGCGGAAAGATTGGCCTCTTCGGTGGGGCAGGCGTAGGCAAGACCGTGTTGATTCAGGAAATGATTCAGCGCGTAGCCCAAGATCACGGCGGCGTGTCCGTATTCGCGGGCGTGGGTGAGCGTACTCGTGAGGGTAACGACCTCATCCACGAAATGGATGAAGCGGGAGTCTTTGATAAGACCGCACTGGTCTTCGGACAGATGGATGAGCCTCCGGGGACGCGTCTGCGCATTCCATTAACCGGTCTGACCATGGCGGAATACTTCCGGGATGTGCAGCATCAGGATGTGTTGCTGTTTATCGACAATATTTTCCGTTTCACCCAGGCCGGCTCAGAGGTATCCACCCTGCTCGGGCACATGCCTTCGGCAGTGGGTTATCAGCCTAACCTGGCTGATGAAATGGGTCTCCTACAGGAGAGGATTACTTCGGTGGCGGGACACTCGATTACCTCGCTGCAGGCGATTTACGTGCCTGCTGACGACTACACCGACCCGGCTCCGGCAACTACCTTCGCACACCTGGACGCCACTACCGAGCTATCGCGTGACATTGCTTCCCGTGGTCTCTACCCGGCGGTTGACCCCTTGTCTTCGACTTCGCGGATTTTGGATCCCACCTATGTGGGTGAAGAACACTACCAGGTAGCCACTAAGGTGAAGTCGATTCTGCAAAAGAACAAAGAACTGCAAGATATTATCGCGATCCTAGGCATGGATGAGCTCTCCGAAGAGGACAAGCTCACCGTCAACCGGGCGCGTCGGATCCAGCAGTTCCTGTCGCAGAACACCTATATGGCAGAGAAATTCACCGGGGTAGAAGGCTCCACGGTTCCGCTGGCTGAAACCATCGAGGCGTTTAAGCGCATCTGTGAAGGCACCTACGATCACATTCCGGAGCAGGCGTTCTTCAATATTGGCGGGATCGAGGATCTCGAGCGCAACTGGGCGAAGCTGCAAAAGGAAGCGGCGTAATGAGTTCGCTTTCGGTTAAAGTAGTTACCCGCTCTGGGGAGCTGTTTAGTGGGCAGGCGGGATTCGTCTCCCTGCCCACTACCGAAGGCTCGCTGGGGATTTTGCCTGGTCACCTCCCTTTTTTGGGTACTATTACCGCGGGAAATGTTAAAGTCGGGATGAAAGAGAACGACCCGGATGCCCGGGTTTTTGAAGTAGTTCCGGGATTTGTATCCGTTGACGATGATCGGGTGACCATCGTAGTCGATGGGTTGTAAACCGAAAAAGATTTGGTTTTAGGCGATATAGTTAGGCCATGACGGCGCTCAAAGTTCTTCTGCTCATCATTTTGGTGATTGCCGCCCTAGTGGCATTAGTGGCGGCATATTTTCTGTGGCGCATGAACCGGTTATATCGTCAGGGCGCTTTTTTGTGCTCCTATCGACCGGATGTAACCTCCGGATGGACCGAGGGGTGCGCAGTCTATGAGGCCGAGTCTTTGAACTGGTATAAGGCAGCGGGTCTTTCTTTCCGTCCCGATAAAACGTGGCCACGCCGGCAGATAGAGTTAGGGAAAGTCCACAATTACCTGTCCAAAAAAGGGATACGGAACGTAGCGGTACCGGTCACGGTGAATACACATCGTTTTTGGCTGTTTCTTTCCGAGGACGACCACGCCGGCCTCGTATCCTGGGCGGAGGCAGCTCCTCCTCGCGAAATTCCCCAGTCCTGGTAAAGGGCTTTGTAAACCCCATAATCGATCGGGTGAACCATGTTTGCCTATAGCCTAGAATAGATTCCCATGCGCGTACTTTTCGCTAATTGTTCCGTTGAATACAACGGTCGTCTAACCTCATTCCTACCGATGGCGCCGCGAATGATCATGGTGAAAGCCGATTCTTCGGTGCTGATTCACTGCGATGGAGGCTCCTATAAACCTCTGAACTGGATGGCAGGGCCGGCTACTATCGAAGAATTACCGGTACCGCCCGAGGACGAGGCTGCCGGGGTAGAGCAAGTGTGGCTAGTAGAATCGGCGAAAACTGGGGATCAGCTGAAGCTGCGGATCGGGGAGGTATTCTCGGAAACCAGTTGCGAGCTGGGGGTGGATCCCGGACTGCAAAAAGACGGGGTGGAGGCGCACTTACAAGAGCTGCTAGCTGCCCAAGTCCCGGAAATCTTGGGATCTGGATGGGAATTAATCCGGCGGGAATATCCCACTCCGGTAGGTCCGGTGGATTTGCTGGTCTTTGACCCGGAGCTAAACCATGTCGCTATCGAAGTGAAACGGCGCGGGGAAATCGACGGCGTCGAACAACTTACTCGCTATCTAGATTTGCTTTCTCGCGATCCGATTATGCCGGAAGTGCGGGGAATCTTTGCGGCACAAGTAATCAAACCGCAGGCCAGAACGCTTGCCGAGGATCGGGGGATTCGCTGTCTAACCTTGGATTACGATAGCATGCGAGGAGTAGACGACGCCGAATCGCGCCTGTTTTAAGCAATGACAATACAACTTATCGGGCAGGAGCATTGCAGCTATGAATGAAGTATTCGCCATCCGCGGACGAGTAGTAACCGCGAGTCGCATCATTACCGATGGGGCAGTGGTAGTTTCCGGAGATGCCATTGTGTGGATCGGGGAATCAACTGCCGCTAAGGAAGCTGGTTTTGGTGACGAAATTCTGGCAGCCACCGCTCCTAGCGACGATCGCTACGTGCTGCCCGGGTTGATCGACGTGCACTGCCACGGAGGTGGCGGGGTTTCATTCCCCGATGTGCAAACTGCAGACCAGGCGTTGGCGGCAGTGGCTGAACATCTACGCTGGGGAACTACTTCTCTGGTAGCCTCCCTAGTTACCCAATCCCCGATGGTATTGCGCGAAAAAGCAGAATTATTGGCCGGAATGTGTGAGGCGGGTAAACTCGCGGGTATCCATTTTGAAGGCCCTTTCATCGCGCAAGGACATTGCGGTGCCCAAAATCCCGCCCATATTCAAGCCCCGAATGCACCTTTAGCGCGCGAACTGTTGATTGCCTCGCGCGGTTACGCGGTGTCGATGACTTTCGCGCCCGAAAAACCCTATGCGATGGGGCCTTCCGGAGTGGCCGAAACCTTGATCGCGGGTGGGGCAGTGCCTTCCTTCGGACATACCGATACCAGTTCTGGGAAGATGCGGGACGCCTTGGTAGAAGTACGACAAACTCTGCAACATGCGGCACATGCCCGCTGCGCGCATGCCACGGTAACCCACCTATTTAACGGGATGGCGCCGATGCATTACCGCGAGCCCGGACCGGTTCCGGAGATCCTGGCGGATGCAGCCGGAGGCGGGGTAATCGTAGAGCTAATCGCCGATGGCACCCATGTCGCTCCCTCTTTAGTACGCAATGTTTACGAACTGATCGGGCGTGAGCAGATGGTATTTGTTACCGATGCGATGGCGGCGACCGGTATGGGCGACGGTGACTACGTCCTGGGCGGACAAGCAGTCACTGTCAAAGAAGGGGTAGCCACTTTAAGTCAGCGCGGGGGAGGCCTCGCGGGGGGAACTTCCCATCTGATCAATCAGGTTAAAATCGCCCATCAAGCAGGCATCCCGCTGGTAGATGCGGTGTATTGTGCTTCCACGCAGGGGGCAAAAATCTTAGGCAACCCTCAGTTAGGGGAAGTGGCTCCCGGGAAATTCGCTGATCTGTTGGTCGCCGATGCAGATTTGAATCCCATGGAAGTTTACAAACGCGGATCCCGGGTATTTTAAGTGGCTAGGCGCTCTCGTAAGCGTCCCTGGGGGGAGCATCGTCCTTTAAGGATGGATTCTTTAGCTTCCATGCCGCGGGCAGTTTCCCGTCCAGATGGCGAATTTAAGGTGCAATACCTATCCCAGGCGCGTAAGACCTATCTGTGCCCCGGGTGCAGCCAAGAGATCCAGGTAGGACAAGCACATGTGGTGGCTTGGCGAACCGACTCTCTTTTCGGTACCCAAGCTGGTCTAGACCAGCGTCGCCACTGGCACCGCTCCTGTTGGGAACGCGGCCTCTAGAGCTTTCCCCGTTAGGGAGTTTCTCAGAAACCGGAAAATATAATTCCGTAACTATCACGCCAGTTTATGCGACCCTGTCCGCCGAGCTGTGCGAAGATGGGGAATATGAACGTGGCTATCTTTACGCGTGATGCGCATAGAATGGCGGGCACTCCCGCAGTAGTTTTATTAGCAGCTTTCCCCTATGACCATCGGATGTGGGAAGGGGTGGCGCGTCGTTTCGAGGGCGTACCGGTGATCGCAATTGATCCTCCCGGGTTTGGCCATTCCCCGATTCCGTTAGATCCGCCCTCTTTAGAAATCTATGCGGATTATGTAGCCCAGGCGGTTCGTGCAGAAGGGGCTGAAAAAATACTAGTGTGCGGTAACTCTATGGGGGGATATACTGCACAGGCGATGATTGAACGGCACCCGCGTCTAGTGGGCGGAGTAGTGCTCGTGGGGACCAAAGCCGATATCGATACTCCGGCCGCCCGGGCTGCGCGCACAGAAATGGCAGTCGGTGCCTTGGTAGGCAGGGCACAGGAACAACTGGTGAAGTCTATTCCCACTATGTTGGCCAAAGAGACTCTCACGGATTTCCCTAAGATTCCGGAGCTGATGGAAAAATGGATTAACGAGGCACCCGGGGAGGCCATCTCTTGGGCGCAGCGTGCTTTGGCAGCTCGTCCTGGCCGTCTCGAGACCCTGGGACGAGCACAAATACCGGCAATGGTGGTTCGGGGGGAACAAGATCAAAACTCCACTGCTGCGCAAGCCGAGGCGATGGCCAAGGCGCTCGGCACCCGGGTGGTTTCGGTGCCCCGCGCGGGGCATCTGGTGCCTTTAGAAGCGCCCTCGGCGGTGGCACGGGCAGTGATGAGTGTTTATCGACGGATGTCCTGATTTTTAAGCCGGGATTAAGGTTAAAGGGGTCGGGCGGAAGCCGATCTTTTCGCGGCCGGATTAATGAGCCAGTATTTTAAAACAAGTTGCTGAATACCGCCTGAAAATTTTGGTATTTACCTGCTGAAACCGGAAAATATCGACCGGAGTGTGAGACTAGAAAGCACGGACAGGCCTTAGCCCCCTACCTTAAAACTATGAGTTCGTATTCTGACTTTGATCTAGCATTGTCTAAGCTGCATCCCCATATGTATGGCAAGTATGTGTTCTTGTCAGAGCGGGATGGGTTGCCCGCGGTGTTAGAGCCGTTTGCGCAGATAAGAGAGGAAGAAGGACTCACCTCAATCGTGCCCTTAGAACAGGCAAAAGCTGCGGGTTTGGCCGCGGGGAAAAAGATCTATCGTCGAATTACTTTGGACTGCGACGTTTCCCTCGAAGAAACCGGGTTGACGTTTACTGTAGCTTCCCAGCTGGCCAGCCAATCTATTCCTTGCAATGTTTTATCTGGCCTGCATCATGATCACTTGATGGTGCCGGCAGCGCGGGCGCAAGAGGCAATATCTCTGTTAGAGCAGCTCTCCCAGCAAGCTAAGGGCTGGCTCCAATACTAAAAACTGCTAACTACCGGACAGCTTAAGGGAGTAAAGCCGCGCTGATCTGAGAAACGGTCGCACTGCTGCCACCTACAAACACATTTTCGGTATTACGATCCGCTCCCGGCTTGCCCACTTTTTTCCCTCGCGGATCATAGATCCCAATTTTTGCCCCCACATAGCGGCGCTGCGAAAATCCAAACTTTTTTACCTGGGGAAAGCCGGCCTCCAAGATGGCGTTAACCATCTCGTCCTCGTCGATCCAAGCCTCGTCATTATAGGAAACCACGATGGTTTTGGCTCGTACCCGGGTAAGCAGAGAAAAGAAACTTTGCGCCATAGTGCGCTTGGAGTTAAACGCTGAGCGGTGCTGATCGCCGCGGGCATCGACCCGTTTGCGCGCTACCCCGTAGGCTTCCGGGGAGTCCCAACGCACCAGGGTCTCCCAAATATGGTAGTTCGTGAAATAACGGTGCTGGTTGTAGGGGGGATCGAGATAGGCGAGATCCACTGTCGGTACCTGGTCAACTAGCTGCAGGGCATCGCCTTGCAGCGCCTGTCCCTTGCCGGACAACAGCTGCGGCAAACGTAGTTCTAACTGGTTATAGGAACGCGGCGCCCACTTTTTCAGATAGGCCATCTGGACTCCGGTGGTGGAATCTACCCGGTCGGCGGCTTCCATCAAGGAGGTTAATAATATCGGGAATAACGGATCATCTTGCAGGTCAATCAGGTAATCCCGGCAAGCGTCGATGCGCTTTCCATTGTGGGGCTGGAAGAAGCGCGCCTGGCGACAAAAAGTCTCGGTGAAATAACCCTCTTTACCTTCCAGGGAGCTCATGGCGTCTAGATGGGTGCGCAAGGTAGCGACATCAACGGTGTCCGCATCGGTTTCAATATAGGTTCGCGCCAGTTGATAACTATAGGAGGCCAGGTCGCAGGCAGTGGTGAAGATCCCGCGACGCTTAAACTCTTGGGCAACCCGGGTGGTACCGGAAAAAAGATCGAGAGCGCTGCGCGCACCGGCAGCGCTAGCAATGTTTCCTAAAGCGGGTACTAGGTTACGTTTTGACCCCAGATATTTAATCAACTGACCTCCTTCCCTTTCGCTCACTATAAACCAGACCCCCAGCATTTAACGCATCTGACTTACACGCGCTGGGAGTGGGCGAAAAAGTAGCCGGAGGCAACTAGGGTGGAAGTATGGCAAAAGAGGAAGCAGCAGCCGCACGGGCGTTAGTTAAACTGGCAGATGGAACCGTTAAGCAACGAAATCAGTTAACTGGAACCGAGGTGTGGACTGTCCCGGGCCGGGGGCATCGCCCGCTTTCTAAGCCGCAGGTTAACCCCACGCCTATTAGCGCCCAAGACCATACCTCTACTTGTGCGTTTTGCTCTGACCGCTATTTAGAAACCCCACCCGAAAAATCTCGGATTGTACTGGGGGATCAGGAGCTTCCGGAAGATAAGACTACTAGCTGTGGTAGTTTTCGGATGGTTGAGGGGCTATCCGCGGAGCAGCTCAGCAAATATCCGGCAGATTTTCGCCGGATTCCCAACCTATTTGAGATCGTTTCCTACCAGTACTGGCACCTGAATCATGGTCATGAACCTTCCGAGAAGGAACGCCAACATTTGGCGGAATATCTTTCTACCCCTACCGGGTATGACCATGTGCTGCGGGTAGTACGCGCTAAACTGCACCAATACGGGATGAATGACGAGGAGATAAATAGCCTCAGTGAACCGGAAATGTTGGGGCAAGCGAATTCTTTCTTCTCGGGTGGACATGATCTGATTGTGGCTAATCGGCATTTTGTTCCGGGAGCGACTGATTCCTCTCAGCTGGCTTCGGCCGGTACCCTCACTCCGGAGGAACATCATGCCTATACTGCCTTCACCGCCAGCGCGCTGCGAGAGCTCTACGACCTGGATCCGGCAGTCAAGTATGTGGCGGCTTTCCAAAACTGGCTAAAACCGGCGGGTGCCAGTTTCGATCACCTCCATAAGCAACTGGTGGCGATTGACGAATTTCCGGTTCAGACCACGCAGGAACGCGAACGTCTACGCAAAGATCCCGATATATACCACACCATCTTGAAGATTCGGGCTACTCGCGGCCTTATCCTGGCGCAAAACGAGGACGCGATTGCGATGGCTGGGGTAGGGCACCGTTATCCCACGATCGCGGTTTGGCCGCTCGGTAAGCCCTGTAATCCCTGGGACGCGGGAGAAAAGAAAACGCGGGCAGTTTCTGATATTTTGCACGCTATCCATGCTGCTACCGGTGCTGATGTCCCTTGCAATGAAGAGTGGTATCACCGTCCGCTATCGGTTTCGACTCCCATGCGCTGGCGGATCTTACTGAAATGGCGAATTTCAACTTTGGCGGGTTTTGAGGGCGGTACCCGGATTTACTTAAACACGATTGATCCGTGGGGCATTTCCCGGCGGGTAGTTCCCCGGCTAAAAGAGCTGCGGGCAGCCGGTAAAATCGCGGATATGCGCATTGGTGAGGAAACCAAAGTTTCGCCCTCCTTATTGGATTAACCAGGCGTTATCTAGGAACTGGCGCCTTGCGTGCGGGTATCTTAACTGGGATTGAAGACGCAGACGCTAGGGGAATAAGACATAAAAGAATCGGGAGGCTATCGCCTCCCGATTCTTAAACTAGCTATTTGCTATTGCTAAATTTTGCCGTATTTACTTGTCGCTAGAGAAGCCTTCTTTGATTTTTTCGGCAGCAGCTTTCAGGTTAGCGCCGGCTTCTTCCGCCATATCCTTGGCTTTGTCCGAGAATTCAGAAACCTTATCTTTGATTTCTGCGCTAACCTGATCCGCTTTACCTTCGGCTTCTACGTTCTTGTCTCCGCTAACTTTGCCGGCAGCTTCTTTGGCTTTGCCGCCCAAGTCCTCTGCAGAGTTCTTAATCTTGTCGTCCATTCCCATATTGTTCTCCTTTTATACTCTATGAATCCACGCGGTCCGCAGATCCTAAATTGGTTCGCCAGTTCGTGGTTATTTGCACCAGAATCGGCATTTTTATTCCTAAAACTTGATCTAACTTCGCAATCGCTTGATCAATTTCTATCTTAACTTCGCGAGGGTTCGTTCCCTTGTAAACCGCGGCGGTTAGCGCCAGTCCAGGGCGCTTTTTAACCTCCCAAGAAGAGATTTTTAGAGAGGCAATGTCGCGACTACTTGCTACTTCACTCTCGATTATGTCCTGGATTAACCCCAATTCGGCAGTAATCTCGCCCTGTTTGTCAGAATCCTTCCCGGTCTTATTTAAAGCCAGCGAGCGAATCTTGCCGCCGCCTTGGGAAAACATCCAGACTATTAGCAACAGGATCACTACGATCACCAAGGCTAGGGCTCCCGCTTGAACTGCGGAAATCTCTCTGCCTTGCACCTGGAAGGTTGACTGTCTAACCAGGTTGCTAAATCCGGACTCTATTTTTGAGCGGTAGTCAAGAAGGCGGCGGTGAATCGAGGCCGAGGTTGCAGCGGAGGTAATTGAAACTCCGGCGGCAAGAAACAGCAAACCAAAAATAAACAGTAAGATCCGATTCAAAGCTCGAGGTAGTTTTTTCACTTTTCGAGCCTCCCTTCGGTAGCGATCTTAACTGCGGTTTTTAGCCGCGGCCTCAGCTGCCAGGAAGCGACCTCTTCGCTTGCCACCCGTTGCATTTGCGCTTGGTCTAAAGTGCGTCCAGTACTAGGGGTAATAGTGCTTACCGAACGTCGTTTATTAACTGCGGTAGAGACGGTTCCTTGTGGCAGACCCGCCTCTTCGCGTACTAAACGAGAAATCCCGGCGGCGACCACACCGTCATCAATAACGTAGGCAGCACGTTCGTCACTTAAGGCATGTTTACTTAAAGTACCCGGCAGTACCGCTTTAGCCAGCAATAATAATCCGCAGAGGGTTAGCAGCACCCCTACGATAATCGCTAGGGGGCGGTTACTATCACTTAGAGCCGCAAATCCTTGCTGCCACATATCGGCCGGGTTTACCAACAAGGGGTCTTTCCCAGATAACGCCAGCACGCCCTCGGTAGCTAAAAAGCCCAGAACAGCAATTACGATGATCGCTAAAATAATGCTGCTGAAAGCGCGCGAGGAATGGGTCTGCCGTCTAACCAGATAAGACACGAAAGGTCCGGATTTGCTGGATTGTTTACTCATTGCAGCTGCCTCCGTTCCTGATGCTTATAGATTCCAGTTAATCGCAGATTTACCCGCCCGACTTTCACTCCCGCGATCTGGCCAACGCGGGTAACAATGTCACGCCGCGCCGCGTCCGCCAAGGAAAACACGGAGGTATCGGGGGTGTTAACGATAGTATCTACAACTTGGGAGCTGAGGGGACAAGAAATATCTATGCCCAATAGTCCCTGGTCGTCGCGGGTAGAAACTTTGATTTGCTCACCGGGGACACTGATTCGCTGCGCGGTAGCCGCCTGAGCAATGGTTTGGATAGCGCGCGCAGACACAGTGGTGATTCCCGCAAGTTCTGTTGGTTCCTTATCGGAATTCATTAATCCTCCTTCTTAATCGGAGGTGGTAGTGTGCTTGCCGATTAGGGCTTCACCCACGCCTTTCAGATCAAGCTTTCCCGAAGCTGCCCTGCCCAATACTGCCCCGATGGCCATAAATAAAACGGCGACTAAGAATCCGAAAAATCCGTGAGCTACGGCCATATATGCCAGAAAAGCACCACAAAAAATACCGGCGATGGTGGTCATCTTATTTTTCCTTTCCGGCGAGGGTTACTTCAGATCCTTTTTGTCCTTCTCGTCCTCATTTGCTTCTTCGTCTTCATTGCCAGGTACGTGCACATCCGTAACCTTAATGTTTACCTCGGTAACTTCCAGACCCACTAGCCCTTCGACAGCCGAGAAAATAGCTTCCCGTACCTTGTCGGCTACTTCGTGTACCGGGTAGGGGTATTCCACAATCAGCACTACATCCAGCGCAGTTTGGGTCTGCCCAATTTCTACCGAGATTCCTTGGGTGATGCTCTCCGAGGCGCCGACTTTGGAACGCAAAGCCCCTAGGGCGCGGGCGGCGGAGTTACCCAGATCGTAAACTCCGGGGATTTCTTTTATGGCGAGACCGGCAACTTTGGCCACTACCTGATCGGCAACGGTGGTTAGCCCCTGGCCTTGATCTTCGGCGACGTTATTTGCAGGGATTAATTCTTTGGCTTCTTCGGCGGTGGGTACTACGGTCGGGTTCTTCTTATTATCTTTTTGGCTATTTGCCATGATTTCTATCCCTACTTGGTTGGGTAACGTTATGCTTTCAATGGTCTATAACCAGAAATTTTTTGTATTCCTGATCTTTAGTGACCTAGCCTAAGGATATCGGAGTCTGGTTCTCCAAGCGAGCGTTTATGTAAATTCAATGAGCATCTGAACGGGTTTTCCCGGTAGGATCGCCCTATGGCTAACCGACAAAATGAAGAAGAAACCGCTGAGCATAGTAGTGATGCCGCAGATATCAGTACCTTAAGTAAGGCTACCCTTTCACCCTCAGAGAACGGGCAGGAAAATACCACTCTCCCTGCTAATAAGGACGATCGCTCGCAGGTAGATCCCCCCGGCGAGGACGAGCAAGCAGGCAAGCAGGAACCGGCGGAGGAAACCGCTACCAGCGCAGAGGGCAACGCCGAGGATGAGACGGACTCATCTAGCGAGGACCCAGTTACCGAAGGTGAAGATAGCGCTGACGAAGAGTTTCAAGTTCCTGAGATTTTGCCGTTAGCTGGCGGAAAGGAAGCGGCCGCTGAGGTAGATCCCGAAGTCGAGAGCGAAGGGGACAAGCGGGTTTGGGGTAATCAAGTTGGCGGACACGTTGACCGCGATGAACTTGCGGACTCCGAATCTGGTACTGCTTTCAATGTTGATCAGATTGCCCTGAAGAAGACCGGTCAAACTAAGAAAACTCATTCTCGTTCCCGCACCGCTATTTCCTGGACATTGGGGATAGTAGCAATAGTGGCCGCCATCGGGATTGCGCTGTACGCCAGTGGCGTTTGGCAAAAGATTTTTACTCCCACGGGTGCCTCCTCTCCCCAGGAAGGAGCAAAAGCTTATTATGGGGCGCTGCTAGATAAGGATGCGCAAACTATTTGTGCTTTAAGTTCCGAGGAAGCGCGGGGGCAATTGGTACAAGCGATTAGCCAAAAAACCGATGAAAATAGCTTTGATCAGTGCACGCAGGCGGTTGAGAAAACCTTTGCGCAGTCTGCGCAGTCGCCCTCGGTGAAGTTAGCAGACCTGAGGTTCTCTCCCGAGACTAAGGCAGATGTCGACGGGGCGAAAGCAGTATTGATTAAGGATAAGCAGGGTACTCCGCTGCAAATCATGGCTTGGCAGGAAGCGGACGGACGTTGGTTCTTAGCGGGACAAAACTTGCAGCAGAAAGTGATGATGAAGTATCAGCAATCCCTGGTTGCGGGCGCTGAAGATGGTAAGTAGCGGCCAGCTAGGCTTTAGCCGTCTAGCTCGTCCTCGTCGTCGGGGAAACGTTCATCGATGTTAGGGTCTTGCGTGTCTTCGAGGGCGGGGGAGAGCTCCTCCCATTCCTCCTCGTGGTTTTCCCAATCGCCGCTGGGGGAGAGCACCAGTTCATCGCGGTGATCGCGGAAGGAGTCCGCGTTAGCCATATAGACATAGGCCTGTACCTGTTGGGTAGGTCCTTCCCAGGTGCTGTCTTTGTCCGGGAATACCTCTACCCGCACGATTTGCCGGGTATACATATTGTTGGGGTCGCCTTCCCCTAAATATCCTTCGTATTCGTCGAGTTCTTCTAGGGTTTCTTCAAATAGGCGTTGTTCGATCAAGAGTACTTGCCCCACAATGCCGGTGCCGCCGATAGAACGGATCGCCATCGGATAGGACGCCCCAATATATAGGGATGCTTCCCGCAAATAGGCCGGGGCGAATTCGGTCACCGCGGCTTTCAGACTAGAGCCAAAGCCGCGAGAACCGAGTTTCAAGGTGCCGTAGACAAATACAGGTAGGTATCGCGTGCTCATGTTCCTATTTTCTCAGTATTGAATAGTTTTAGGGCGTCTTTGGGGCGGCGTTTTGGGTTACCGTCACTGGCGGTTGGGGATAGCAATAGATATTGGCTGTTCAAAGCGGAGAACAGGGGCAAGTGGACGAATTAGGGAGCAGAAAATTTAAAGTTGAGTCTATTAGACTTAAGTTTTCGCCTCCAGAATAATTGGCTAGCACTAGAATGTAGAGAGTGCCAAAATAGAGGACGTGAGGCCGAGAAAATCTCGGTAAATAGATTTCCCGCAACTTCGCGGGGGTAAGGAGTAATCATGGTTCGCAGGTATGATCCCTTCCGTCAGATGGAAGCGATTTTTGATGACGCGATGCGCCAAGGGCCTTCCCGGGCAGCTATGCCTCTGGATTTGTATCGTGATGGAGAAAAGTTCATCGCCCTCTTTGATTTGCCGGGGGTGGATCCGGCAAGCGTAGACATCGATATCGAGGATCGCACCCTCACTATTCGTGCCGAGCGCAAATCCCCCGAAATCGCAGGTGCCCAGTGGCTGACTCATGAGCGTCCGTTCGGTACTTTCGCTCGTCAGCTCACCTTAGGGAATGGGGTGGCTCTTGACCAGGTAGAGGCCGAGTATGTGGACGGGGTGCTTAAGCTAGTTATCCCGGTGGCAGAGGAAGCTAAGCCTCGCAAGATTGCAGTCCAGCGCGGCTCTCGTCAGATCGAGGGAAATGCTGAGACTGTCAATAACGCCGACTAAGAGCAGCTGATAGTGTTTTTTTGGGCGGGGACGCAGGTTTCGGGCGTCCCCGCCCTTAAGTTTTTTCTCTATAGTTGCTGGTGACTTCCACAGGTAGTAGCTAACTACCTTTTGTTATTGGTTTGAACGTTGATTTGCGCCGTAAACTCTATGATCTGACTCGCCACGGTGACTGGATCAAATAGTTGTAGGTGATGGCGGGAAGAATCGGCGCGCACTAGGCGGGCGTCAATGGCTCGAGCGTAGGAAGTCAAACCTTGCCAAGTTTTACTACTGCGACGGTGGGCAGCGGAAATCACCAATTGGGGAAGTTGGCGATCCAGTAAATCAATCTCTTGGAGATCTTGCCACGCCAAGTAGAAGGAGGGTTGCTCGCGGGCAGCGCCGCGGTAAATCCAGGCGAGGATCTTTTGCTCCAGCTTTTGATAGAGAGGACTCGCGCCCTCGTTGTTTCCCTCGAAGGAGGGGTCTATCTGTACGATTCCCACTGGCTGCACCCGGGAGGAAGTGGGGGACTTTAATAGTTGTGCTGCCCAAACTCGCACCAGCATTGCCCCATAGGAGTGCCCCACCAGCACCATGGGCAGCGGCTTGTCAAAAGTGGCACCCAGGTGGCGAGCAATTTCTTCCCCGCCCGCTCGCATCTCCGCCACTAGGCTTTGCCAAGTCACTTCCGCGCCCTTTTCGGGGTGCAAAATCGGGGAGCGGGTTGTGCGAGCGCAGTAAAAAGCGCGGCTAAGAATCGGGAAAGTCAGGTTCCAGCTACGCATAGACCCGCCCAGTCCGGCCTCTAACCAGATAAGTGGCTGAGGTCTCGCGGCAGGGGTTTTGCCAATCTGAATCTGCATAAAGCTAATTTAGGGTACGAAGCTACCCCGTGAGAAGGATTTACCGTCACGCCGAAACTTGCGGGGGTAACAATGTTTGCGACTGATAGCCGTAGACTTCTCCTCTCAGCTCTCAGTGACAACCATTGCTAATTTATCTCGATATCGAGTAAAGTTAAGATCAAGGACTTAAAACTAGTAGCTTTGGAGTTATTCATGGCAAAAATCAAAGTAGCCGGCCCGGTCGTCGAACTAGACGGCGATGAAATGACCCGCATCATTTGGCAACAAATCCGCAACGAACTAATCCTTCCCTATCTGGACGTGGATCTTCGTTACTACGACCTCAGCGTAGAGAACCGGGATGCTACCGGTGACCAGGTCACTATTGATGCCGCCAACGCGATTAAAGAACACGGCGTCGGGGTAAAATGTGCAACTATCACCCCTGATGAGGCGCGGGTGGAAGAGTTTGGGCTAAAGAAAATGTGGAAATCGCCCAATGGCACTATCCGCAACATTCTCGGCGGGGTGATTTTCCGCGAACCCATTATTATGAGCAATGTGCCGCGCCTGGTGGGCGGATGGACAAAGCCTATCGTGGTTGCCCGACACGCCTTCGGTGACCAATACAAGGCCACTGATTTCAAAATCCCCGGTGCCGGGAGCCTAACCATTACCTTCCAGCCGAAAGATGGATCCGAGCCTATTGAGCATACCGTGGTTGAATACCCCGAAGGTGGGGGAGTTGCCATGGGTATGTACAACTTCAATGACTCCATCAAAGATTTCGCTCGCGCTTGTTTCCGCTATGGCCTGCTGCGGGGATACCCGGTTTACCTATCCACCAAGAATACGATTTTGAAGGCCTACGACGGGCAGTTTAAGGATATTTTCGCCGACGTCTATGACAGCGAATTCAAAGAGCAATACGAGGAAGCCGGCCTGCAATATGAACACCGGTTGATTGATGACATGGTGGCTTCTTCCCTTAAATGGGAAGGCGGATATATTTGGGCATGTAAGAACTATGATGGCGATGTCCAGTCCGATACGGTAGCTCAAGGTTTCGGTTCCCTAGGGCTGATGACTTCGGTACTAATGACTCCCGATGGGCGCACTGTCGAGGCCGAAGCAGCGCATGGTACGGTAACTCGGCACTATCGCCGCTGGCAGCGAGGAGAAAAAACTTCCACCAACCCGATTGCCTCAATCTATGCCTGGACGCGCGGTCTGGCTCATCGCGGCAACCTAGACAACACTCCGGAAGTTTCTCACTTCGCGCAGACCTTAGAGGAGGTAATTGTCTCTACTGTTGAAGGCGGGCAAATGACCAAAGACCTAGCTCGCCTAATTGATGAGGATCATCCCTGGTTGGATACCGATGGCTTCATGAATGTGTTGATTGAGAACCTGGCTAAGCGTCTAAAGCAAGATGCCTAAGCTAAAACCCATTTGACCTTGGGGTTTTGACAGGTGACTTAAACCGGAAAATCTCAGATCCTCCGGTCTATTCGGGGCGGACGCGAAAAAGCAGCGTCCGCCCCGATCTTTTTCGTCTGGTCGATATCAAGAAATAGGTTAGTATTGAGTAGTGAGTTAGATGCTCAGTAACCTAGCGGAATCAGCATCAACAGAAGGGAGTCACAGTGGCGAAGAACGCTAAGACGCAAGCGAAGCGCTTTCTGTTAGTGAGTCCTCCGATGCCGTATGATTCTCCGTTACTTAGCATGGCAATACGCACCGCCTATGAAATCGCCAAGATGGGATTTGACTTAATCCCTGTCCAGATAGAGACCGATAAACTCGATGTTGATGCTTTGGCAGACAGTGCAAAGCTAATCGGCCCGATTTTGCCGCTAGTTCCCTTTAGTGAAGAACAGAATAAGCAGTTGCAAAGTCTGGGAGTACAGGTCGAGCCGGCGATTTTTGCTACCGATTCTCCCGCCTATCCAGTGGTGGCAGCGCTATATGGCGCTTCTGGGCGGGCGATGGCGTCCCGAATGGTTTCCTCAGGTCACCGCAACTTGGTGTACCTGTGTTCTTCCGATCCCTTGCTAGAAAACCTTAACCAGTTACGGTATGCCGGAGTGTTGCAAGGGTGTATTTTCGGAGGTTGCCCCACGCCCACCATGCTGACTACCGAATACAATTCTCCCAATCTTTCCGGAGAGTTAGTACAGCTGTTTTCCAAGAACCCGGGGGTTGACGGGTTTATCTGCCATAACGATTTCCTGGCAATGGAGGTTATCCAGGCGCTGAGAATGTGTGGACGCATGGTTCCCAACGATTGTGCCGTTATCGGCGTAGGTAATGCTCCCGAAGGTCAACTCTTCAACCCGCCACTTACTTCTATCGATTTTAATCCTGAAGTAAGCGGGCAGATTTACGCCCAAGCGCTCGCCAAATTCTTGTCTGGCGAAAAAATCGATGCCCCAGATCCGAAAGAAGTTGACAAAATGATGACGCTGGTTGCCAGGGGAAGCGCCTAGGTACCAGCCTTCCAGAGGAGGAATAATGGGTCAGTCCACAGGTTCCGAACCGAAGCGTCTAGGAGTCTTAACCTCGGGCGGGGATGCCCAGGGGATGAACGCTGCAGTACGTGCGGTAGTGCGAACCGCATTAAAAATGGGTGCGCAGCCCTATGCGATCCTTGAAGGTTGGCAGGGAGCTGTTACCGGCGGTGAGATGATCAAACCGATGGGATGGTCGGATGTATCTAGTGTGCTCAATAAGGGGGGCACGGTAATTGGGACTGCCCGCTGTAAAGAGTTTCGCGAGCGTTCTGGACTGCGTAAAGCCGCTAAAAACCTGGTTCTAAAAGGTATAGATCGCCTTATTTCTATTGGGGGAGATGGCTCACTAGCCGGTACTAATGAATTTCAAGAAGAGTGGCCCAGTCTCCTGGAAGAACTGGTTCAGGCAGGCGAACTTACCCCCGAACAGGTAGCTGGACACGAAAAGTTACGGGTAGCCGGTCTGGTTGGTTCTATCGACAATGATTTAGTTGGTTTCGATATGACCATCGGCACTGACTCAGCCTTGCAGCGAATCTTGGCGGCTCTAGATGAGCTTTCTTCTACCGCTGCCTCCCATCGCCGCACTTTCGTCGTAGAAGTTATGGGACGCCATTGCGGATACCTGCCACTGATGAGTGCGGTTGCCCGGGGTTGCGATTATGTGTTCATCCCCGAAGCTCCTCCCGAACAAGGGTGGCAAAAAATTCTGACGAAGAAACTGGAAGCTGGGCGTAAGGCAGGCAGGCGCGAATCCATCGTGTTGGTGGCCGAAGGTGCTATCGATCATCAGGGCAATCCCATTACTGCCAACGATGTGTGCGATGCCCTCGAGCAAGAGACCGGGGAGCGTCCGCATCTGACTATCTTGGGACACGTACAGCGCGGGGGTACGCCCTCAGCCTATGACCGGTGGATGCCTACCGCCCTGGGATATGCGGCAGTGTATGAAGTACTACACCAGGACCAAAACTCTGAGCCGGTGATCATTGGGGCTCGTAATAACCGGGTTGCGCGCTTGCCTTTGATGAAAGCAGTCACCGATACTCGCGCGGTTGCCAAGTTTACGAAAGCACAAGAATACGAAAAGGCAGTTAAGGCGCGAGGATGTTCATTCAGCGAGATGCTGGCCATAAATGAAGTAATGTCGACTCCGCCCCAGCAAGACGAACTACCCGATAATGCCCGGCGGGTAGCCATTATGCATGTAGGCGGACTTGCTCCCGGAATGAATACCGCTGCTAGAGCCGCAGTGCGTCAAGGAATAGACCGTGGGTTTGAAATGCTGGGAATCTACGGTTCCTTTGAAGGACTCATGTCTGGAAAAGTTAAGCAGCTAGCTTGGGAAGACGTTGAAGGTTGGGGCTTTGATGGAGGAGCAGAACTTGGAACTTTGCGCCCTATTCCCCGGGTAGAAGAGTACTACGCAATAGGACGAGCTCTGGAGGAACAGCGCATCGACGCCCTGATCGTAATCGGTGGCTACAACGCCTACCTGTCGATTAATCAGATGCGACAGGAAACCTCCCGCTACCCGGCGTTTAATATTCCGATGATTTGTATTCCGGCATCAATCGACAATAACTTGCCGGGATCTGAGCTTTCTATCGGCGCTGATTCTGCCCTTAATAATGCGGTCTGGGCGTTAGATCGTATCCGTGAATCTGCGGCAGCTTCTCGGCGTTGCTTCGTGGCTGATGCGATGGGTCGCCACTGTGGATACCTATCGTTAATGTCAGGTATCGCCGCGGGAGCCGAGTTGGTCTACCTCGATGAATTCCCCTATGACCTGCAAGATCTAGCGAGCGACGTGAAAATGATGCGGGATTCTTTCCGGGATGGTCGCCGCCTGTGTCTGGTACTACATAATGAAGAAGCCGGAGGCCGATATGATCGAGAATTCATAGCCTCCGTGTTTGCCCAAGAATCGCAAGGAATGTTCGATGTGCGCCACTCGGCTCTGGGGCACTTGCAGCAAGGGGGAGAGCCTTCGCCCTTTGACCGCATCTTAGCGACTCGCCTGGTGCGGGCAGCGATTGAAGAGCTCAGCGAACAATTTACGCAAAATCGCAGCGAGCCCTTGGGAGTGGGACTGTCGGCTGAAGGGATTGAGTCTTTCCCGTTGCTGCAAATGCAGCAAAAGGTTGATCCGCAAGTTCGTCGTCCCCTAAGTCAATGGTGGTTGCCACTGGTTGATATTATTTCGGTGGTTTCCCGCGATGAATGGGATATTGAAGTCCGACCATTGCCAGTAACCGACCTATAACCTAAACCAATTCGAACAGGAGAAAACATGAGCGCTCCGATTGACCCCAGTACCACCCAAGCCTGGCAAGAGTTAACTAATCTTGCCGAATCGTTCAAACCGGATCTTAGCGGTTGGTTTGAACAACAACCAGACCGCGCCGAACAGCTCAGTTTTACTGCCGCGAATTTGCGGGTTGACTTGTCAAAGAACTTGGTAACCGCTCCCATATTGGACGCGCTGGCACGCCTGGCAGCACAAACCAAAGTCGAAGCTCACCGTGATGCCATGTTCGCAGGTGAACATATTAATACCACCGAGGATCGCGCGGTACTCCATACTGCGCTGCGGCGCCCTGGAAGCGACAAGCTGGAGGTTGATGGACAGGATGTTAGCGCCGATGTAGCCGCTGTTCTAGAGCGGGTTTATGCCTTTGCAGAAAAAGTGCGCAGTGGAGCCTGGCTTGGAATTACTGGAAAACCCATCACTACCGTGGTGAATATCGGAATCGGAGGTTCGGATTTAGGTCCTGCCATGGCCTACGAGGCATTGCTTCCCTATGTTAAACCCGGACTGGAGTGCCGCTTCGTATCTAATATTGATCCTACGGATCTATGCGAAAAAGTGAAGGACTTGGATCCCGAAGCCACCTTGTTTATTGTGGCCTCCAAGACTTTCACCACTTTGGAAACCCTCACCAATGCCCGCGCCGCCCGCAGCTGGCTCCTGGATCAACTGGCTGCGCGGGGAATCTGGGAAGGTAAAGATAGCGGATCGCAGCTTAGCGATGAAGACTCCCGGCAGGCAGTATCCAAGCATTTCGTGGCGGTGTCTACCAATCTTGAGGCAGTAGCCGAATTTGGTATTGACCCAGATAATGCCTTTGGTTTTTGGAATTGGGTAGGAGGACGTTACTCGGTAGATTCCGCAGTCGGCACCGCCCTGGCGGTCGCGATTGGTAAAGAAGGATTCTCCGATTTTCTATCCGGTATGTACGCTATGGACGAGCATTTCCGAACGACTCCGCTCAGTGAGAATGTTCCTATGCTGATGGGACTAATCAACGTGTGGTACCGCAACTTCCTACATGCTCCTACCCACGCGGTCTTGCCCTATTCACAATATCTACACCGTTTCCCGGCCTACCTGCAGCAACTAACTATGGAATCCAATGGTAAAGCCGTACGTTGGGACGGGGCAGCAGTAACCTACGATACTGGTGAAATCTTCTGGGGAGAGCCCGGCACTAACGGGCAACACGCTTTTTACCAGCTGATCCACCAGGGTACCCAAATGATTCCCGCCGACTTTATCGCTTTCGCCAACCCCACCTGGCCACTCAAAGACGGTGACAACGATCAGCACGAGTTGTTCTTAGGTAATTTCTTCGCCCAAACCCAGGCACTCGCCTTTGGCAAGACCGCTGATCAGGTACGTGCCGAGGGTACTGCGGAACCTATCGTACCTGCGCGAGTCTTCCCTGGAAACAAACCGTCAACCTCGATCATGGCGCCGCGGCTAACCCCCTCGGTACTGGGGCAGCTGATCGCCCTCTACGAACACATCACCTTTACCCAAGGGGTAGTGTGGGGGATTAACAGTTTCGACCAGTGGGGGGTAGAACTGGGCAAACAGCTCGCCAAGGCGCTTACTCCCGCAATTGCCGGTGACCAGGAGGTCTTAGCGCAGCAGGATCCTTCTACGAAAGCGTTGATCAACTACTACCACGCCCATCGCGAAAACTAGCCTGTATTAACGCAATTAGGTTAAGCGGGGGCTAGGAGTTTTGCGTTTGAGCGCGAGGGTTGCGGGTTGGTGCGCTAAAAGCGCTCGGGGCTCTGGTGAGCCTTGCTTCGCTCGGCTCAAGTCGCCCTCTCGCATCTTTTAGCGCGCCAACCGTAAGGTCTTGCCTAGGGGCTAGTATGCGCCCGTTTTGGCGCAACATAGCAGCCTGGTTTGTTCCAGCTGTGTGCGGGGGCTAGGTTTTATCCGAGTCGGCTAGGCGGGCGCAAATTTTGGAAAACGTCGCTACGTTTTCCAAAATTTTGGGCAGGAGGAAAAATCTAGCCCCCGCACACTTCCACCGCACCAACCTATTGCCGGGAACCGCTATGGCTGTTCGTCAGGTGGGAGGAAAAATCTAGGCCTCGCGTTGTTGGCAGATATAGAGGTTTAGAGACGATCCATGGTGTCGGGGTGGGAACCGGAGCGTCCGGCCTCGCCCTTATCCAAAGAATCCAGATCGGCTTTAGCCTGTTCATCTAGTTGGAAATCAAAAATATCCAGGTTTTCCTTAATGCGGTCGGGGTGAACCGACTTGGGGAAGAGGACGTCTCCGCGTTCAATGCCCCAACGCAGTACTACTTGGGCAGGTGTTTTCCCGAGGCGTTTCGCTGCCGCAACTACTTTTTCTTCTCCTAAAACATTGCCGCGAGCTAGTGGTGACCAGGCTTCGGTTACGATCTGGTGTTTACTATGGAACGCACGCAGCTCGTTATTGGCAAACTGGGGGTGAATCTCTACCTGGTTGACCGCCGGGGTTACTCCCGTCTCTGCAATCAAACGCTCCAGGTGGTTGATCTGGAAGTTAGAAACCCCCACGGTACGGGCGGTCTTATCGAACTGGAACTCCAGAAGAGTGCGCCAAGTCTGCACGAAATCTCCCCCATAAAGGGTGGGAAGCGGCCAGTGGATCAAAAATAGATCCACATAGTCGGTGCGTAAATCTTCCAGGCTCTGCTGGAAAGACTTTCGGGCGTCCTCTGGCAGGTGCTTGTCGTTATTGAGCTTGGTGGTCAAGAAAATCTCGTCGCGGGGAATCCCGGACTCTTCAATGGCGCGTCCCACTTCTGCCTCATTGTGGTACATCTGCGCGGTATCGATATGGCGAATTCCTAGATCCAAGGCATATTTCACCGCATCTACGCAATCTTCCGGGGCGATTTTGTAGGTTCCAAAACCAAATTGCGGAATCTGATATCCGGTGGAAAGTCCCACACTGGGAATGGACAGGGCGCTCATGTAATCATTCCTTATGTCTCGACTACTTTTGCCCCTATTGTTACCTGATCCCTACTGTCTTTGGGTAACATTGCTAGCTAACTCACGCTTTAGGCCGAAATTCTATTCGGATAAAACCAGATTGAAATGGGTTTACCAGCAAATATGGCTATCCAAATCGTTAATGTGTTTTTTCTTGCATCGCAGGGCAAATCCTGCTGTCGTCCTCACAGTTGTGAGTTTTGCTAGCTAGACGTATGCGAAGAAATATGGGAGACCAAATTATCCCGCGTAACGGTAAACATTGGTTTCGCGCTGTTTAAATCCGCAGCGCCGATATAGCCGGTTGGCAGCTTCGCGCGAAGGGCGAGAGGTAAGATCCACGGTTTTAGCTCCGACCTTTTTGGCCTGGCGCACTGCTGCCTCTACTAGTTTTTGCCCCGCTCCCTGGCCGCGGGCAGCTGAATCTACGACCACGTCCTCGATCCAAGCCCGCTTCCCGGTGGGGATTTTGAAGGTTGCTAAGGAGAGCATCCCTAGAATTTGTCCCTCTTCGGAGCGGAAGACCAACAGATAAACCCCCTCTTGGTCACAGAATTCTTTTATCTGCTGGGGGCTCAGCTGCTTGGCAGACTGCGAAAGCTGGGGGAGGAGCCGAGAAAATGCCTCTACGAGTTCGTCGCTAAACTCTGTAACCAGTTCTACTGCCATGATTTCTCCTTTACTGCGCGGAAGGCTCTTACCTAGAAAAGATATACGCTCCCAGCGCAATTTGGGAAGTAACTTGACCTTAGCGGGCTAAATTTTGGGAATTCTTTGGTCGTGACCGAGTTTTGTTTAGGGTAAAACCCCAGTTTGGCACACTTTTAAGGGCTTTTCTTAAAAATATTTAGAAATAGGGGAATAAAAGCTACGCCTTTAAAGTTGAGTTAAGTAGACTCAGGTTTTGAAGGTTCAGCTTGATTCTCCGCCAGCGTTTGGTAGCCTTGAGCGTGTAAGGCTCAAGGTTTATGAAATCTGATCGGAAGGCGTCAAGACTGAAACAAGCGGGCGTCAGCCGCCAGAGCCTAGAGCTAGTAAGACCAACTAAATACATTCGTAGGAAGGAAAGATCATGGCACGTGCAGTAGGTATTGACTTGGGCACCACCAACTCCGCGATTGCGGTTCTAGAAGGTGGGCAGCCCACTATTGTCGCCAATGCGGAAGGCCAGCGCACCACCCCCTCGGTAGTGGCATTCTCTAAGGCTGGGGAAGTGCTGGTGGGCGAAGTTGCCAAACGGCAGGCGGTAACTAACGTAGATCGCACCATTGCCTCCGTAAAGCGTCATATGGGAGACAGCTCCTGGAAAGTAAAAATTGACGATAAAGAATACAACCCCCAGCAGATCAGTGCCTTCATTTTGGGCAAGCTGAAGAAAGATGCTGAAGAGTACCTAGGGGACTCGGTGCAGGACGCGGTAATCACCGTGCCGGCGTACTTCAATGATGCGCAGCGTCAGGCAACCAAGGATGCCGGTAAAATTGCGGGACTAAACGTACTGCGTCTGGTAAACGAGCCCACCGCCGCGGCTCTTGCCTACGGACTAGAAAAGAGTGAAAAGGACGAATCCATCCTGGTGTTCGACCTTGGTGGCGGTACGTTTGACGTTTCCTTGCTGGAAGTAATGAAGGATGAGGACGGCTTTTCCACTATCGAGGTGCGTGCTACTAACGGTGATAACCGCCTCGGTGGTGACGACTGGGATCAGCGGATCGTGGATTGGCTAATCGGTACCGTTAAAACCAATACCAGTGTGGATTTGTCGAATGACAAGATCGCGATTCAGCGCCTACGCGATGCCGCCGAGCAAGCCAAGAAGGAACTATCTTCGGCGACATCTACCCAGATTTCTCTGCAGTACCTGTCGATGGCTGAATCTGGCCCGGTGCACCTAGATGAGCGCCTCACTCGCGCTCACTTCGAAGAAATGACCCAGGATCTGCTGGAACGCACTCGCAAGCCTTTCGAACAGGTAATCGCGGATGCCAAGATTCACGTATCTGATATTGACCACGTGGTGCTAGTGGGTGGCTCCACCCGGATGCCGGCGGTAGCCGAGATGGTAAAGACCTTGACCGGTGGAAAAGAAGCCAATAAGTCGGTTAACCCCGATGAAGTAGTAGCCACTGGTGCCGCCCTACAAACCGGGATTATCCAGGGAGATCGTAGCGACGTCCTCCTAATTGATGTCACCCCCTTGTCGCTAGGAATCGAAACCAAGGGTGGGGTAATGACTACCCTGATTAAGCGCAATAGCGCGATTCCTACTAAGCATTCGGAGATTTTCTCTACTGCGGAAGATAACCAGGATTCGGTGCTAATCCAGGTGTTCCAAGGGGAGCGTACCTTTACCCGCGATAACAAGTCGCTAGGTACTTTCCAGCTGACCGGGATTCTGCCGGCGCCGATGGGAGTTCCTCGGATTGAGGTCACTTTCGATATCGACACCAACGGGATTGTGCACGTATCGGCGAAAGACCAGAACACCAATAAAGAACAGTCAATGACTATTTCTGGGGGGTCGGCGCTTTCGAAAGAAGAGATCGACCGCATGGTTAAAGAGGCCGAAGCACACGCAGAAGAAGATGAGAAACGGCGTGAAGAAGCCGATTTGCGTAACTCGGCGGAACAGACGGTTTACTCAATCGAGAAACTGCTAAAAGATAACGCCGAAAAACTGCCTGAGGAAATCGCTAAAGAGGTACGGGAAGCCTCCGATAAGGTTAAGCAGGCTTTGGAGGGCGAAGACATCGAGGCCGTGAAGGCGGCGATGGAAGAACTGAACACCAAGTCGCAAAAGATTGGGGAAACTCTTTACGCGCAGACCCAGGCCGAAGCAGCACAAAGCCAGGCTGAATCTGGCGCCTCCAGCGCTGAGGATGCTGGAGCGGGGGCAGAAGATGACGTAATCGATGCGGAAGTAGTCGACGAAGAGGACGAAAACAAGTAACTGTTTAGTCTCTCAAACTGTCTGGGGCGCTCGCGAAAGTGGGCGCCCCATCGGCAGGAGGTAAGAATTTGGATCAGCAAAATGGGAAACGGAGGATAAAGATCAAGGTGAAAGACCCATTGCATCCCACTTCGGAACCAGAGCCAGAGAATCAGGACGATTCTTCCGCCTCGCAGGCAGACCAAGCGCAACCAACGGGTAAGCCGGAAGTAACCGCTAACGGCCAAGAGGGGCGGGCGGAAGCTTCCCCGGCGGCAGATGCTAGCGCCGCTAATGCAAAGCCGGAAACGGGCGCTGAGAAAGACTTGGATGTCTTCCAGGAATCGGCGCCTGCAGGCAGTGAAACAGCAAAGGAAGCCGAAAAATCGGAAGATAATGCGACTTTCGTTGATCTCGCCGCACGCCTGGGAGAAGAAATCGCTAATACCCCGGCTCCGACCGAAGAGGCCGGTAGTGTGCCGGCAGAAACGGAAGCGGATTCGGAGCCTACTTCGGAGGTTGACCAGCTTAAAGCCCAGGTGGCAGAGCTTACCGAACAGCTTGCGCGCGCAAGAGCGGAAACCTATAACTTACAGCAGGAATACTCCGGGTATGTCAAGCGCAGTAAGAACGACATGTCTGCCCACCATAACGAGGGGCAAAAAGCGGTCTTGCAGGTACTGCTGGGCGTCCTCGACGATGTACAAGCAGCTCGCGATGCCGGAGACCTAAAAGGCCCCTTTGAAGCAATTGCGAAGAAACTAGAAAATACCCTGGAAACCAACTTTGGGCTAACTCGCTACGGCAGCGTGGGGGAGGAATTCGACCCGAACGTGCATGAAGCCCTGATGGCGCAAAGTGGTGGGGAGGGCGAACCCAGTATCGCCCAGGTGCTCCAGCCCGGGTATAAAGTGGGCGAAAATGTCTTACGGGCAACGAAAGTAATAGTCAATAACCCAGATTAGGGATTAAGGAGGTGAGCATTCATGGCGGGACAAGATTGGATAGGCAAAGATTTTTACGGCACCCTGGGGGTGTCAAAAAAAGCAGATCAATTAGCCATTAAGAAGGCTTACCGGAAGCTCGCACGTAAATACCATCCCGATCAAAACCCGGGTGATAAAGCTGCCGAAGAAAAGTTTAAAGCGATCGGGGAAGCCTATCAGGTACTGTCTGACCCGGAGCAAAAGCGCCAGTATGACGCGATTCGGGCTATGGCGGGCGGTGGTGCCCGTTTCAGCGCCGGCCCCGCTTCAGGTCGTGGTGGGGCCGGAGGCTTCGAAGACGTATTAGGCGCTATGTTTGGGGGCGGAACCGCTCCCGGGGCCGGCTCCGCTAGGATCAACCTTGGAGAAGGCGACCTCGGCTCCATGTTTAGTTCTCTGTTTTCGTCAGGAGGGCGCGCCAGCTATGGGGCACCCGGTTCCTTCGGCGCGGGGCCGGGCGGCTTTCCCGGTGGAGGGAAAGGTCAAGATTTGGCCGCGGAAGTCACCTTAGATTTTCGTACCGCTATCGCCGGGAGCACCATGAAGTTGACGGTGGATGGCAAGAGTATGACCGTGCGCATTCCCGGCAAGATTCGTGATGGTAAGAAGCTGCGTCTGCGTGGTAAAGGGCGACCGGGTCCAGCAGGGAACGGTGACCTGGTAGTAACGGTGCATGTAAAACCGGATCCGGTATATTCCTTCGACGGGAAGGCTTTGCAAATGCGCCTGCCGGTGACTGCGGCAGAAGCGCTGGCAGGTGCCACGGTGAAAGTGCCCCTGCTCGGAGGTAAAACAGCAACTATCAAGATTCCTACCGGGGCTGATTCGGGCACTAAACTGCGTTTGCGCGGGAAAGGTTTGGATGGGTTAGATGTGGTGGCTACCGTCCGGATAGTTAACCCGCGTAAGCCCTCTAGTCGGGTAGTTGATATTGCCCATCAGTTAGGGGAAGCAATCCGAGCCGATCACCCGGATTTCGATCCTCGTTTGGGTCTTGAGAAAAGCTAATGGCGCGATCAATGGAAACCCTCTATGTGATCTCGGTAGCCGCAGAGTTGGCGGGGATGCATCCGCAAACTCTGCGGCAATATGACCGTATCGGGCTAGTTATCCCTAAGCGCACTAAAGGCAGGGGGCGGCGTTATAGCGCCGAAGATATCGCGGAACTGCGAGAAATCCAGCGTCTGTCCCAAGAAGAAGGCATTAACCTGGCGGGCATTAAACGCCTGCTGGAGTTGCGGCGCGCGGCCGCTCGCTTAACTGCAGAAAATCAGCGTCTACGGCAGAGATTAGCTGTTTATGAACGAGGACGCGGACGGGTGTTTTCAGCTGCACCCACCGGTGAGGTGTCTCCGCTTACTAAGTTCCCGCTCTCGCGGGTGGCGCGGGGACAAGAGCTCGTCCCCTATCTGCCAGGACAAATGATTATTTGGGGCGAAAATCGGGGCTAGCGCTTACAATAGGGCTCAGGCTAATCAATGGGAGGAACTATGGGCGAAACCCCTAACCGATACGGCGCGCACTCTAGCGAACAGGAACAATGGGTGTTGAATGGCGAGTTGCATTCTGGCACCCCGGCCACGCAGCGACAAGATGGCGCGCCGGCCTCCTCTCATCTGACCTCTTCTGCAGGGCAAATGCCCAAGCCAGAAGCAGCTAACGGGGAAAATAATGCCGGCTTTGGGGGAACAAATGGTTCTTCGCCGGACTTTGGGGCAGAATCCTCTCAGTCTCCGTCTTTCTCGCAGCCGCAACGAAGTTTTCCGGTTCCTCCCGGTTATGGTGGGAACGATTCTTGGCACGACCCCTCAGGGATGCCGCGATCTGGCGGGCCGGGGGATATGGCGCCGGGCAGCTTTTCTGGCCTAGGTGACAATCCGGAAACACCGCCGAAAACTCCAAAATCTCGCGCTGTGCCCATCACTATTTTGGTAGTGGGAATCGTGTTGATGCTAGTGGTAGCGCCGATTACTTTAGTTACGATGCTAGTGGTTTATGGTCTGCAAGTAGATTCCAAGATGGAGACCCACCCAGGGGTCAGTACTATCACCCGAACTGCGGACTACCAGGGAACTTCACTGCTGATTGTGGAAGCCTCTAACGGCGGTAACGTGCGCTGTGACGCTACTTTTAACGGAGATAAGATTGAGTCCCTATCCGGGGATAATAGTTTTGTTTCTGGTTTTGCCTCCGACCCGGAGAATGATGCGCAGCACACCTTTATTTACAACCTCAATTCTCAAGGAACCTTGAAGGTTAAGTGCGAGCCTATCGGTGATAAAGAGGCTGTTATCTCCTCAATTTCTATTCTTCCTAACCTTTCCTTCGCCCCAGTGATTGCGGCTTTAGTGGTGCCCACGGTTATCGGCTTTACTGGCGTCGGGTTGTTGATCTGGGGGATAGTTTGGACGGTCAAACGTGGTCGGGATAATCGGCGAGCGTTAATAAACAACTCTTACTATCGGTAGTCTTACGGCTTAAGTTCTATTTTCTTCGCTGCTGCCGGCGTTCTTTGGTGGGGTGGAGCATAAACGTGCTTGCTTGCGGGTTTCCCCTGCCGATTTTGGCGACAGAAAATGTCGTTAGTAAGGGACTAAACCAAAAAAATATAAAGTTGAGTGGAATAAACTCAACTTTTGGGGTGTTGGACTAAATAACAACACCCCATCCCACCCGGATGGGAATACGGGAGGAAATAAATGGAAACAAAACTTACGATTAAATCACAGGCTGCCTTAGGGGATGCGGTACAAACCGCGCAGGCCAATAAAAATCCCCAGGTAGAGCCAGAACATCTCTTAAATGCCCTGCTGGGGCAAACCGACTCGATAGCCTTTGCGCTACTGGAGGCGGTAGTACCAAATCGTACCCAACAGATTAACGCGCCCCTGCATCGAATGCTGGGAAATCTGCCCAGCGTAAGTGGTAGCTCGGTGGGGGAAGTGCAAACTTCCCTGGCTATGCGGCGGGTTATTAATAAAGCCGGAGATTTAGCGCGAGAACTGACCGACGAATACGTATCCACCGAACACCTGTTAATCGCCCTCGCAGATGAATCTGAAGGGGAAACCGCCGTTAGCCGTCTGCTAAATAGTGCAGGCGCGAGCGTAAAAGCGCTGCGGGAAAAACTCAAGGAAATTCGCAAAGATCCGGTTACTTCCGAAGACCCGGAAGCCTCTTTCGATGCCTTGAAAAAATATGGTCGCGACCTCACGGAAGTAGCCCGCAGCGGCAAACTCGATCCCGTAATTGGGCGCGACAAAGAAATCCGCCGCGTAATCCAAGTGTTATCGCGACGCACCAAAAACAACCCAGTCTTAATCGGAGAGGCCGGGGTAGGTAAAACCGCAGTAGTAGAGGGTCTAGCGCAACGGATTGTAGCCGGAGACGTTCCCCAATCTTTGCAAAACAAGAAACTGATTAGCCTAGATTTAGGGGCGATGGTTGCCGGCGCCAAATACCGTGGCGAGTTCGAAGAGCGCCTGAAGGCCGTCCTCGAAGAAATCAAGAACGCTGGCGGGGAAGTCATCACTTTTATTGACGAGCTGCACACGGTAGTAGGAGCCGGCGGCGGCTCCGAGGGCGCGATGGACGCCGGCAACATGATTAAACCCATGTTGGCGCGCGGCGAACTACGAATGGTGGGAGCCACCACCCTGGACGAATACCGGCAAAATATCGAGAAAGACCCGGCTCTAGAGCGCCGCTTCCAACAGGTGTTCGTAGCCGAACCCTCGGTAGAAGATACGGTAGCGATTCTGCGCGGGATCGCCCCCAAATACGAGGCGCACCATAAGGTCACGATTACTGATGGGGCGCTGGTGGCGGCGGCGAAACTTTCGGATCGCTATATCACCGACCGCAACTTGCCGGATAAAGCTATTGACCTGATTGATGAGGCCGCTTCGCGGCTACGGATGGAGCTAGATTCCAGTCCGGTAGAGGTAGACGAAAAACGCCGTCAGGTTGACCGGCTGAAAATGGAAGAAGCCTATTTAGCTGATTCCGAGGGCGAAGGCCTAGATGAGCAGACCAAAGCCCGGCTGGCAGATTTGCGCGCGGAAATCGCCAAGGAGCAACAAGTCTTGGATGACCTCAATGTGCGGTGGGAATCCGAAAAAGCCTCCCGCAATAAGGTCGGGGATTTGCGTGCCCAACTCGATAAGCTAAACACCCAGCTAGAGCGGGCGATGCGTAGTGGCGATTGGGAAAGTGCCGGACGGCTGCAGAACGGAGAAATCCCGCAAATCCAGGCCGCGATCACCGCTGCTGAAAAGCAGGAGCAGCAAAGCGATGACTCCGATGCGATGGTGGTAGAAAAAGTCGGCCCCCAAGAAGTTGCCGAAGTCGTGGAGTCCTGGACCGGTATCCCTACCGGAAAAATGCTGCAAACCGAAACTGACAAGCTCTTACATATGGAAACCGAGATTGGTAAACGGCTAATCGGGCAAGAACAAGCGGTGCAAGCGGTTGCCGATGCGGTACGCCGCTCGCGGGCGGGCGTCTCCGACCCCAATCGTCCCACGGGCTCATTCCTGTTCCTCGGACCTACCGGGGTGGGCAAGACCGAGCTTGCCAAGTCCTTAGCGGCCTTCCTCTTTGATGATCCCACCGCGATGGTGCGCATCGATATGAGCGAATACGGAGAAAAACACTCGGTATCACGCTTGATCGGAGCCCCTCCCGGATATGTGGGTTATGAAGAGGGCGGCCAGCTTACGGAGGCAGTGCGGCGGCGTCCCTATTCGGTGATTCTGCTGGATGAAGTGGAAAAGGCGCATCCGGAAATCTTCCATGTGCTGCTGCAAGTGCTAGATGATGGTCGCCTAACTGATGGGCAAGGCCGGGTAGTGGATTTTCGCAACACAATTTTGGTGCTCACCTCTAACCTGGGTTCGCAGTATTTGACGCAGCCGGATATAAGCGAGGACGAGAAAGAACGTCTCGTGAAAGAAGCGGTCAATGCCAACTTCCGACCCGAGTTCTTGAACCGCTTGGACGAGATTCTGATTTTCCAGCCCCTTAACCGCACCCAGCTAGCTAAAATCGTGGATTTGCAGCTGGCGCAGGTCATGGAGCGGCTAGCGTCTCGCCGGTTGCAGCTGGAGGTTAGTGAGGACGCGAAGAATTGGCTGGCTAACCGGGGCTATGACCCGGCATTCGGAGCACGTCCATTGCGCCGCCTAATTCAAAGCGAAATCGGTGACCAGCTGGCGCAAGGACTGTTGTCCGGAAAATGGGAGGATGGCTCGGTTGTCAAGGTAACAGTGCCACTCCAGCAGGCAGTTCCGGCGGGAAGATTTCATCTTCAGCTAAGTTAATGACATAGTGTCAGCAAAGTGGCGCCGGGGGCGGAAGTTCCCGGCGCCCCGTTTTGCTATTTATTTACTAAAAACTGGCGATTATGTGAAGTGTGTCGCTACTTTTGTTAGAAAAAGTAAATAAAGTCTTAATATGAAGCGTACTGGGTTTTGTTCCTACTCGTTTTTGAGAGGATTAGGGATATGTCTAAGAGGTATTCTCAGGAGTTTAAGGATCGTGCGGTGCGGTTGCT
>QWCQ01000091.1_pt1 | contig 131549 bp, 114 predicted proteins | sample 1972701 | NCBI WGS metagenome assembly QWCQ01 (sample SAMN09866704, study PRJNA288562) | Human gut metagenome isolate pre4_stool, whole genome shotgun sequencing...
GAAATTGGACAGCAGAAGTACCAAAAGGTAAAGAGCCAAAAGAAGGCGAAACAGTAAAAGCAGTTGCAACAGTAGACGGAAAGACCCCATCAGACGAAGTAACAGCAACAACAGGCAAAGCCGATGAAGAAAAATCAGAAGCACCAACTATTAACCCAGTAAAAGTTGGCGATAAGAAAATTACAGGAACTGCAAAACCAAATGCAATAGTTAATGTAACTTATCCAAATGGAGATGTTACTGAAACAACAGCTGATGAACAAGGTAACTGGTCTGTTGATGCACCAGATGGATTGGCAGAAGGTCAAACTATTACAGCAACTTCAACAGAAGATGGAAAAGAACGATCAGATAAAGTTGAAACTAAAGTTAAAGGTAAGGATACAAAAGTAGGCGGAGATGTTAAACCAGTTAAACCAACTGATGATAAACAAGACACTGGCATCAAAGTTGAAAATCCAGATAAAGATACAAAAGTTACAGCTAAAGATGAAGATGGCAAAGACGTTCCAGTTGAAATTGATGAAAATGGAAATGTAATTGTAACTCCAGGTAAAAATGTTGATGGACCAATCACTGTAACAATTGAAGATCCAGACCTTCCAGGTGGAAAAGTTGAAATCGAAGTTCCTGTTATAGGACACGAAAAAGGAAGAGATGACAACAAATCTGATAATGATGGTAATAAAACAATAGCAGACAAAACTAACCCAACTGTTCCTTCAAAAACTGAAGTTAAGGATAAAAACAACTTAACTGATGAGGAAAAAGATAAGGTTAAAAAAGCAATCGAAGATGCTAATAAAGATAAATTCCCACAAGGAACAAAAGTTGAGATTGGAAAAGATGGAACTGCTAAAATAACCTATCCAGATGGTTCAGTTGACATCATTAAAGGAAATGATTTAGTAATTCAAAAAGCAAATGCTGGTGCTAGTGGAAGCATAAATAGAGTTAATAGCTCTAATACAGGCAAAAATGTTAAAACAGGTGTAGGTTCTTCTGCAACTATTTTAGCAACATTGGCTGCAGCAGTAAGCGGATTATTCGCTTCTAAAAAAAGAAAAAATGATTAAAATTAATTTTTTCGAAAATAAAAAATAATTTTTAGTGAAGACCTTCGGGTCTTCATTTTTTGTGGGGATTTTTTGATTTTATTTTGTTTTTATTAAAAAAGTTTTATGTCAATTTATAAATTTATTTTATTAGTGTGATTTTTTTAGATGACTTTTGGGTGTGGGTATAATAGATTTATGGAGGAATTTATGGATAGATTTTTAGTTTTTTTGGCTGATGGTTTTGAGGAAATTGAGGCTTTGACTTTGGTTGATTATTTTAGAAGGGCTGATATTTTTGTTGATATGGTTTCTGTTGGCGATGATTTGTTTGTTTGTGGTTCTCACAATATTATTGTTAAGGCGGATAGGCTTATTGATGATATTGATTTGGATTTTTATGATGGGCTTTATATTCCTGGTGGTAGTGTGGGTGCGAAAAATCTTAGGGATGATAAAAGGGTTATTGATATTGTAAAAAAATTTGATGAGGAGAAAAAAATTATTTGTGCTATTTGTGCAGGGCCAACTGTTCTTGATAGGGCAGGTATTGTTAGTGATAGGAATCTTGTTTGTCATCCTAGTGTGGAAAAAAGCCTTTTGAATGTTGGAAATATTAAAAGTGACAAGCTTATTGTTGTGGATGGAAATATTTTTACATCAAGGGGCGCTGGTGCTAGTGTTTTTTTGGCTTTGAAATTGATTGAAATGATTAAGGGTATTGATGTAAAAAATAGTGTAAAGGCTGGTATTCAGGAAGATTTTATTGAGAAATATTTTGGTTTTAATTTTTAATGTTAATTTTGAATAAATCAATTTTTGTTTTTATTGATTTATTCTTTTTTTGCCTTTTTATTTTATTTAAAAAAAGGTCTATATATGTTAAAATATAAGAATACTGATAGGTATTTAATTTCTATAAAAATCATATTTTTGGTTTTTAAATTTTAATTGGAGGTATTATGAAAAAGATTGGTAAGGTTTTATTGGCCTTTTTATTGATTATAGGGACTGGCTTTACGGGTTTTACTCTCGGAAAGAATTCTTCTAATGATAATCGTATGATTTCTGAACAAAATCAAAAGCACATGGCTTCTATGGAAGCTATGAAGGAATTGATTGATGAAAATTTCCTTTTTGATTATGAGGATAAGCAATTGTATGATGGTTCTTTGAAGGGTATGTTTGAAAATTTGGGCGATCCTTATACTGCTTATTATACAAAGGAAGAATTTGACAAGCTTATGGAAGATGTTAATGGAAAATATGCGGGCATTGGTGTAGCTGTTCAAGCTAGTGATGAGGGATATATCAAGGCGATTTCTGTTTTTGATGAATCTCCTGCAAAAAAGGCTGGCATCAATGTTGGCGATTATATTACCAAGGTTGATGGTGTTTCTTATTCTTCTGACCAATTGGAAGAGGCTGTGTCAAAAATTAGGGGAAATGTTGGAGAAAAGGTAAAGATTACTGTCCTTAGAAAAAATGCTGAGGGCAAGGCTGAGGAAAAAGATATTGATGTTGAAAGAGCCGATGTGAAGGTTGATACTGTTGAAAGCAAAGTTGTTGAAAAAGATGACAAAAAAATCGGCTATATTAAAATAAAACAATTTGAGGATGTTACAAAGGAAGAATTTGGCAAGGAGCTAAAGGCTTTGAAGGATGCTAAGGTTGATGGTATTGTGATGGATCTTAGAAATAATCCTGGCGGTGGGCTTGATGTGTGTCTTGCTATCGCTGATACTTTTTTGGATGAGGGTGTAATTGTTTCAACTGTTGACAAAAAAGGCAAAGAAATTGTTGAAAAAAGCGACAAGGAAATGGACAAAACTCCTATGACTGTTCTTATAAATGAAAATTCTGCTTCTGCGTCAGAAATTTTGGCTGGAGCTTTTAAGGATAGAAAAAGAGCAAAAATTGTTGGAAAAACTTCTTTTGGTAAGGGCATTGTTCAAAAACTTTTCCCTCTTGATGATGGTTCTGGTGTAAAAATTACTATTAGCGAATATTTTACACCAAACAAAACTAAAATTCACAAAATTGGTGTAAAACCTGATGTAGAAGTTGAAGATAAAAGTGAAAATGGAGCTTTGGATATAGAAAATCTTGACAAGGATACTCAATTTAATAAGGCTTTGGATACATTATTAGAAGAAATTAAGGGGTGATATTATGAACAGCTACAATAGCGAATTAAGGATAAAAGAGCTAAATGAACTTTTAGAAAAAAAAGATATTCCGGCTTTAAAGGATTCTTTGAGAAGAACTAACCCCGTAGATATAGAAGAATTTATGTCTGAGCTTGACAATGAAGAAAGTTTGATTGTTTATAGGCTTTTGAGAAAAGATGATGCTGCTGAGGTATTTGCAGAATTAAAACAAGATGGCAAGCACAGACTTTTGACTTCTATTACAGATCCTGAGCTTGATGCTATTGTAAAAGCTTTAAATTTCGACGATGTAATTGATACGCTTGAGGAAATGCCTGCAACTGTTGTAAAAAGAATTTTGAGAAATTCTGATTCTGAAATGAGAAAAAGAGTAAATCAATTTTTACAATTTCCAGAAGATTCTGCTGGAAGTTTGATGACAACAGAATTTGTAGAAGTAAATCCAGAAATGACCTGCCAAGAAGTTTTGGACAGGATAAAAAAAGTAGGTTCAACAAAAGAAACTATTTACACTTGCTATGTAACAAATACTACAAAATCTTTATTGGGATATGTTTCACTAAGGTTGATTGTAACAAGCTCATTAGATACAAAAGTTAAAGATTTGATGTATGAAGATGTAATAAGCGTGGAAGCTTACGAAGACCAAGAAGATGTAGCAAAAACTTTTAGAAGATATGGTTTTACAGCTTTGCCAGTTGTTGATAGCGAAAGAAGGCTTATTGGAATAATTACAGTTGACGATATTATGGATATAATGGAACTTGAAACAACTGAGGACTTCCAAAGAATGGCTGGTACAACACCAGATGAAGAAGAATATTCAAGCACATCAGCCTTAAAACTTGCGAAAAACAGATTGCCTTGGCTAATGTTTTTGATGGTTTCAGCATCATTTACATCAACAATTTTAAAATCAAGTCAAAGGGTAATAGAATCAATAATTGCCCTAAATATGTTTATACCAATGCTAACAGACTCCGGCGGAAACGCAGGAAGCCAATCATCAACTCTTGTAATACGTGGAATGGCAACAGGAGATGTAGAGCTTGAAGATTGGTATAAAGTAGTATTTAAAGAATTCGAAGTTGGAGTTATAGTAGGAGTTGTAATGTCATTTTTAGCATTTTTAAAATGCCTATTATTTGACGGAGTAGCTATGGAAGTTGCAGCCATAGTAGGAATAACAATTTTTGTAATAATAATTATAGCAAAAGTTGTAGGAGCCTTACTTCCAATGGGAGCAAAAAAATTAGGCTTTGACCCAGCAATAATGGCAAGTCCATTAATAACGACAATTGTAGATTCAATAGGATTAATATGCTATTTCCAAATTGCAAAATTAATTATGGGAATATAAAAATAAGCTTACTTTGATTAGTAAGCTTTTTTATTTTTGAAAATTGGTGTAAGAAATTTAAAAAATAAAATAATTCTTTAGTAATAAAATTAAATTAAGAAATTACCCATGCCGACTAAACGAAACGAAGTGGAGTGCATGGAGGGATCTCTTTTTAAAATATGGCAAAATAAATAGACTGGAAAAGGAAATTTATGCCCTTATCCAGTCTAAATTTTATTCTTCTTCGCTATTTTCTTCTTCTAATTCTTCTTTCACTTCTTCGTGAACGGCTTGTTTTATTTCTTTGTTGTCTATTATGGAATTTTCTGCTAATCTTTCTAGTTTTTCTTTTTCCATTTTTCCAAATTCTTCGTCGTCATCTAGTTTTCTTTTTGTAAGAACAGATATTGCAAATCTTCTTCTCATTTCGTGTTTGATTTCTTCTCTTTCATTAAACCAAGCAACTACTAGGATAATTGTAAGGATCATTCCTAAATATCCTAGGATTGGATAGAGGATTGACATTAATTTTTTAAAGCCTAAAAATGAAAGTCCAAAACCCATTAGGGTAAATATTATTAAATTTCTTCTAAATTTATTTTCTGTATCAGAAAACCTTCTTGCGGCTGAATAAAATAGGGAAATGGCTGTGTTAAAAATCATTCCAAAAATAATTAAAGACATCATAAGTCCCAAAACAGGGTGGATATTTTCTAAAACAATTTGCATTGGTATGTCGGAATCTTTTATTATTGGTAGGGTAAAAAATAGGGTAAGGCCTACTAGTGCTGTAAGAATTGCTACCATCAATCCTCCAAGCATTCCTCCAAGTCCTGCTTCGGCTGAATCGGTTTTGCTTCCTCCTAGGACAAATGCCATGGAGATTCCGCTAATCATGCACAAGCCAAAATAATTTAGTGTGGACAAGCCTATGTTTGGCAGTGGGGATTTTACACTTTGTCCAATTTGATTTAGACTTTGCCAATCTGGTTTTATGGTTATAAAAGTATAAATTGCTCCAAGGATAGCAAAAATAATTATTAGTGGTGTAAAGGCACCGATTACTTTTGTTACTTTATCGAAATCTAACATTCCAATAAAAATTACTAGTAGGGTACAAATTAGTGAGCCAACCCATGGTTTAAATCCAAATTGTTGGTTTAAATTTGAGCCTGCACCTGCTATCATTACGAAACCCATCAAAAAGCAATTAATTATTAGGGCAAAATCCATAAATTTTGTCAAATATTTGCTTGAAACTTCTTCGATGACATCGATATGACTTTCTGCTAAATAGTGAGAGCCAAGTTGAAGAATTATTCCTCCAACTAAAACGTGCAAAATTCCTATGGCTATAAGTCCAAATAGCCCTGATATTCCAAAGGAAATAAAATATTGCATTAGCTCTTGACCGCTTGCAAGTCCTGCTCCGGTTAATACGCCTACATAAGCTAGCATTATACTTATAGTTTTTTTATTCATTATTTCTCCTTTTTGTATGTTCTCCTTTAATAAAAAATTTTTTATAATAAAAGTGTTGGTTTATGCCAACACTTTTGTTTAAGAAAATTGGTTTATTACTACTTTTGGTATTATTTTTTCAATTTCTTCTCTTGTTGGTAGGTCTAGGACTTCTGCTGTTGCTGTTGCTGCTGCTACGGCAACTTTGTATGCTTCAAGATAATCGCTTGATCTTACCAAAGTTCCTATAAATCCTCCTATCATTGAATCACGACAGGCTACAGAATTTACTACTTCATTTATGTGAATTTCTTCGGATATATATGAATGTCCATTTTGGCTAAAAAACATTGAGCCTTTTTTTCCGTATGAAACTATGGCGTTTTGTGCTCCCATTTCTATAATTTTTTTGCCGTACTTATCCATATCTTCTATTGTTTCAATTTTTGTTCCAAAAATTTCCATCAAATCTTCTATGTTTGGTTTTACTAGAATTGGTCCTTCTTTTATAACGTCTGGTAAATATTCTGCTGGTATGTCCGCTATAAATTGCGCTTTGTTTGCTTTTGCTATTGAAACCATTCTAGAATAAATATCTTTGTCAGATTTTTCTTCCATTGGTGGGACTGATCCTCCCATAACAATTGTATCGCCTTCGCCAACTCTTGATAAATAATATAAAAGTTCATCTACTTCGTAGTGGCTTATGTTTGGACCTTTTGAATTTATTGTTGTTTCTTCGTTATCTAGTAACAATTTTATATTTGTTCTATTTTCTTCTTCAATATTGACAAAATCTGTCATGATATTTTCTTTATCAAGCCAGTCTTCTATAAATCTTCCTTGATGTCCACCTGTAAATCCAGTTGCAATTGTAGGGATTTTTAATTGTGATAAAACTCTAGAAACATTAAGAGCCTTGCCTCCTGGAAGGGTAAATTCATCGGACACATGGTTTCTATCGCCAATATTCAGGTTTTTTACTTCTAAAATTACATCCACTGATGGATTAAGGGTAACTGTATATATCATAATTCCTCCAAATAATTAATCTTTTCTATTTTTATTTTTTATACTCTTAAATCATAAATCGCTTCGATGACTTCTTCCATGTGAAGTCCTCTAGAACCTTTTACAAAAACTAAAGTTGATTTTGTTATTAAAAATTTTAACTTATCTATTAGGTCATTTTTGTTTTCAAAATAAAAACTTCTGTTTTCTGGGAAATTTTCAAGACTTGCCTTGTACATTTCTTTGCAAAGTGGGCCATAGAATAGGCAATAATTTATTTTTTTTGGATCTATATCAAGTCCTGATTTGTAATGAAGATTTTTTTCTCCATCGCCAAGCTCAAGCATATCTCCCAAAACTACAATTTTATTTAAATATCCATCCAAAAATCCTGCAAGCTCAAGTCCTTGTTTTAAAGATTGAGGATTTGATTTGTAGGCATCGTCAAGAATGTCAAAGCCATTTCTTTCTATTAATTCATTTCTGTTTGCATTATTTGACACTTTGGCTAGACCATTATCAATTTCTTCATAAGAAAGATTAAATAATTTTCCAATAAGAACTGCCAAAGCCCCGTTATAAACTTGATGAGTGCCTAGCAAAGGAACTAAATAATCTTCGTTTTCGTATGAAAATTTTGTGTAAGTGCTTGAAAATTCTTTTGGACATACTTTAAAATCCACTCCATCCTCTTCGCCAAAACTTATTGTTTTTTGTTTTATTGTGTAGGAAGGAAGAACTTTTTTTAATATTTCATCATCGCCATTATAGATAAAAGTTCCATCAGCTTTTAGGTCTTCAAGAATTTCAAGTTTTGCTTTGGCAATTCCTTCTCTTGATTTTAATTTTAAAAGATGAGCATCGCCAATATTTGTAATCATTGCCATATCTGGTTTTGCGATATTTGATAGGAGAGAAATTTCTCCAAAATCTTCTGTGCCCATTTCAACAACGCCGATTTGTGTTTTGTCTGAAAAATCCAAAAGAGTCAAAGGAACTCCAATTTCATTATTTAAATTTCCTTGAGTTTTTTCTACCTTATATTTTTCTGATAAAACTGAATGAATTAAATTTTTGCTGGTTGTCTTGCCGTTTGAACCTGTGATTGCAATTATTTTTATGTCAAGCTCATCTCTGTATGCTCTTGCCAAATCTTGTAAGGCTTTTTTTGTATCGGAAACTTTTACAAAGGGAATTGAAATTGACTTTGGAATTTTGTAATTTTCGTCAATCAAAAAGGCAACAGCTCCGGAGTTCTCACATTCTTCTATAAAAATTCTTCCATCAAATTTTTCTCCAACTATTGGTATATAGAGATTATCTTTTTTGATTGTTCTAGAATCAATTGAAATTCCTTTGATTTTTGTTTTAGAATACTTTGGGTTTGAAATTTCTCCACCAAGCATTTGTGCAATTTCTTCTAAAGTTCTTTCAATCATTTAAATCTCCTTTTTTGAAAACTTTTAAAACCTTCTTCAATTAGCATATCAAGAATTTGTGAAAATTCTAGGTCAAAACTAATTTTGCAAAGTCTTGCAAAAAATGAAGTTGGGGTAAAGCCAGGGAAGGTGTTTATTTCGTTGATGTAAAATTCATTATCTTTTAAAAATATATCAACTCTTGCAAATCCTTGGCAGCCACAAGACTTGTAGCATTTTTTTGCAAATTCTAATAAATCTTTTTCAAGCTTTTCATCCATTGGATAAGGAAGCATTTCTTTTGTAGATTTATCAAAATATTTTGCATCATAGTCAAGGAAAATATGGTCAGTTACATAAGCTCCAGGTTTTGATGCAATTAATTTATTATCGCCGATTATGGCAATTTCTACTTCTTGACCTATTATTGCCTCTTCAACTAAGATTTTTTCATCATATTTTAAAGATTCTTTTCCAAATTTTAAAAGGTCGTCAATATTTTCTGCCTTGTTTACTCCAACTGATGAACCATTTGCTGATGGTTTTACAATCATTGGGAACTTAATATATTCTTCGCATTTTTTTGCAAAATCAAGGTCGAAAGATTCTTCATTGGCATAAAGGTATCTTGCTTGTTTTAATTTATTTTTTTCGAAAATGTCATTTGCAGTAACCTTGTCCATACAAACAGAAGATGACAAAAGTCCATTTCCAATATAAGCTGTATCAATTGCATCCAAAAATCCTTGGATAGTTCCATCTTCTCCATAAGTTCCATGAACACAAGGAATTATAATTGTATTTTCCTTATCCTTATCTTTTAATTCTAAAAGAAAATCAGAAATTGATTCTAAAATATTTTCTTTGCATTCTTTTACAAGTTCAAATTCATCGTCTGTATTTATAAAATCGAAAGCTTTTGAAAATCTACCTTTTTTATCAATATAAACAATTTTTAAATTGTATTTGTTTTTGTCTAAATTTTTTGAAATATTAAGGGCACTTCTAAGAGCTATTTCATGCTCGCTTGAAGGTCCACCGCATAATAAATAAGTATTAATCATATATCTCCCCACTCTAATTTTATATAAAAATTTTACTACATATTGGAAATTAGAGCAAATAAAAGAAGATTTTATTGAAAAATAAATTAATATTTATTATTTTCTTTTGAAAATTTTTGTGTTTTTATTTCTACAAATAAAAGTATAATATAAAATAAAAACAAGGAGGGAAAAATGAATTATAAAGATTTAAAACCAAAAGAAGTTTTTCATTGGTTTAAAGAAATTTCAAATATACCAAGAGAAAGCGGAAATGAAAAAGAAATTTCAGATTTTTTGGTAGATTTTGCAAAAAAAAGAAATTTAGAATATTGGCAAGATGATTTTTTAAATGTATATATAAAGAAAGAAGCAAGCAAGGGCTTTGAAAATTATCCAGAAGTTTTACTCCAAGGACACATGGATATGGTTTGTGTAAAAGAAAATGGTTCAGACCACGATTTTTCTAAAGATCCAATTGAGCTTGTAATAGATGGAGAATGGCTTAGAGCAAACAAGACTACTCTTGGGGCAGATGATGGAATAGCAGTAGCTTACGCTCTTGCAATTTTGGATGATGAGAAAATTTCACACGGTCCAATTTCTGTTTTGATAACAACAGGCGAAGAAACATCTATGGTTGGAGTTAATAATTTAGATACAAAAAAATTAAATGATCCAAAATATTTATTAAATATCGATAGCGAAGAAGAAGGAATTCTTACAATTGGTTGTGCTGGTGGAATGGATATAAAATATTCTTTTGAAAAAGAATACGAAAAGAAAGACGGAGAATTTATTTCAATTGAGCTTAAAAATTTCCAAGGCGGACATTCTGGAATGGAAATTGATAAGTACAAATTAAATGCAATCAAGGGACTTGTTAGAATAATTGACGGACTAGATTCATATAGGATAGGAAAAATTTCAGGTGGAGTAAAAAGAAATGCAATTCCATCAGAAGCATTTGCGATAGTAGAAGTAGATGATGCAAAAAAAGCAATAAAAAATCTAGAAATAATAAAAGATGAAATTATCCACGAATACAAAAATTCAGATCCAAAAGGCGAAATAATTATAAAAGAATGCAAATTTGATGGAGAAGTTTTAACAAGAGATTTGTCAGAAAAAATTGTAAATGCAACAATGATTGTTGCAGACGGCCCTGTAAAAAAATATAAAGGAAATTTAGTTACAAGTTCAAATCTTGGTTTAATTGAAGAAGATGATAAAAAAATAAGTTTTGTAATTCTTGCAAGAAGCGAAGTAACATCAGCAAAAAGATTTAGACGAGATGTTATAAAAAAACAAGTAGAAATGTTTGGAGCAAAAGTAGAAACATCAAATGAATATCCAGGCTGGGAAAGAGAAGACAGCGAACTTTTGGAAATAATGAAAAAAGTTTGGGAAAAATTAAATGGAGAAAAACCAGAAGTTTTAACAACTCACGGTGGACTTGAGTGTGGTTTGTTAAAGCAAGATATGAACCAAACCCAAATGGTATCATTCGGCCCAGAAATAGAAGGCGCTCACAGCCTAGAAGAAAGAGTAAATATAAAATCAACAGAAAATAATTATAAATTTTTAATAGAGCTTTTAAAAGAATTAAAATAAAAAGAGATTTGTAGCTTTTCATAGGGTATACAAAGTCAGTTTAGTAATTCATTATTAATTTTAAAATAAAATAAGGCTAGACACCATCTCGACTAGATGGTTGTGCATTGATTTGGCACAATCATCCCTAAAACTAAGTGATAAAACACGAAAAAGTTTGCAAAGCAAAGGTGTTTTTGTGTGAGTGAAATGAACGCATGGAGAGATCTCATGAGATTTCTCCACTAGTTGTTCACGATGAATAGGGATAAACAATCGATACGGGCGGTTGTTTATCTGGTCGAATGGGAAAAGTTTTTATTTTGTCAACAGTCAGAGAGGTTTGGGCCTCTTTTTTTATTTTGCTAAGTAAGATATTTAAAATCCTTGTTAAAAAAATTTTTCGTGCTATAATATTTACAGATAAGGAAATCATTTTCTGAAAATTTAATATTTTTTTAACTATTATTTTCAAAAATGTAAGTATTGTATTATGATAGGAAAACGTGTATAATAGATTTAAGATTTAAGGATTATAGTTAAAAAAATAATAGTTATAGAATTTTATTTATCAACAATTAACGGAGGTAATATGTACGAGGAAAAAGTTACGCTTGTAAATGAAATCGGTTTACACGCAAGGCCTGCTTCTATATTTATTAGAGAAGCTGTCAAGCATGCGTGCGATATAAATGTAGAAAAAGATGGAAGAGTTTATAATGCAAAATCAATCATGTCAGTTTTGTCTATGAGTGCCGGAAAAGGCGAAGAAATTATAATAAAGGCTCAAGGCGATGACGAAGAAGAGGCTGTAAAAAGTTTAGTTGATTTGGTAGAAAATAAATTATCTAATTATTAGCAACTTAAATTTACTTAAAAATAAAAATTAATACTTATTTAGAGAACACTTTTGATAGAAAAAGTGTTTTTTCTTTGCGAAAATTTTTAAAATTAATCATTTTGTAAGATTAAAAAAATTTAAAAATTATTTTTTAAAATTTCATATAAAAATGTTAAGATTTCAAGTTTTGACAATCCGTACTAAAGCAGTATACTTTAAATGTATATAAATTTATTTTCTCAAAAGTTAGGAAAAAAGAGGTAAGAAATGAAAGAATTATTAAAAGTTGAAAATTTACATGTTTCAGTTGGAGATACTGAAATATTAAAAGGAATAAATTTAAAAGTTAATGCTGGAGAAGTTCATGTAATAATGGGATCAAATGGTTCAGGAAAATCTACATTCATGAACGCTGTAATGGCAAATCCAGTTTACGATGTAACTGAAGGAAAAATATTTTTTGAAGGAGAAGATATAACAGATTTAACAACTGACAAAAGAGCAAAGGCAGGAATTTTTATGTCTTTCCAATCTCCTGATGCAATTAATGGTGTAAAACTTAGAGATTTTCTAAAGCAAGCAAAAGAAGAAGTTACAGGCAAAAAACCTTCAATTTTAGGATTCAATAAGGAATTAAAAAAAGAAATGGATGATTTGAAATTATCTGAAGAATATGCAAACAGATATGTAAATGTAGGATTTTCTGGTGGAGAAAGAAAAAAATCTGAAATTTTGCAATTAAAAATTTTAAATCCAAAACTTGCTATGCTTGACGAAACTGATTCAGGACTTGATGTTGATGCGGTAAGAATTGTAAGTGAAGGAATAAAAAATTATTTAAATGAAGATAATGCTGTAATAGTTGTAACTCACCACAATGAATTATTAGAAAACATTGATGTTGATTATGTTCACGTTTTAAAAGACGGTGTAATCAAAGAAACATCTGATGCAAGCCTAATGGAAAAAATAGAAAAAGAAGGATATGAGTGGGTTTAATATGACAGAAAAAAAATTTGATGAATCATCCTTTAAGGATATTGATAGGGGTATTTATGATGTCATTGACAAATTTGAATACTCAGATATTTCCGACAAGGGTTTAAATAAAAAAATAGTTGAAGAATTATCAAAAAAGAAAAATGAACCAGAGTGGATGCTAAAGAGAAGACTTCAATCTCTTTTGATTTTTGAAAAAACAGAAAATCCATCATGGGGACCAGATCTTTCTGAATTAAATATGGCAGATATAACAACTTATGTTAAGCCAAAAACTGACAAAAAAAGCAATTGGGATGCTTTGCCAGAAGAGATAAAAGATACTTTTGATAGGCTAGGAATTCCTCAAGCTGAGCAAGAATCTCTTGCAGGAGTTGGAGCTCAATATGACAGCGAGGAAGTTTACCATTCAATTCAAAAACATTTGTCAGATCAAGGAGTAATTTTTACAGATTTTGATACAGCTTTGAGAGAACACGAAGAAATTGTTCACAAATATTTTCAAAGAGCAATTCCTCCAACACTTCACAAATATGCAGCCCTTCACGGTGCAGTTTGGTCTGGTGGTTCTTTAATTTATGTTCCAAAGGGAGTAAATGTAGATATTCCTCTCCAATCTTATTATAGATTGAATGCTCCAGGAGCTGGGCAATTTGAACACACAATGATTATTGCAGAAGAAGGAGCAAAAGTTCATTTTATAGAAGGATGTTCTGCACCAAGATATAATGTTGTAAATCTTCACGCTGGAAGTGTAGAAATATTTGTTCACAAGGATGCCGAAGTAAGATTTTCTACAATAGAAAACTGGTCAAGAAATATGTACAACCTCAATACAAAAAGAGCAATCGTTGAAGAAAACGGTCAAGTTGAATGGATTTCTGGATCTTTTGGTTCAAAAGTTTCAATGCTTTATCCAACCACAATTTTAAATGGCGAAGGAGCAAGAGCAGAATACACAGGAATAACCTACGCATCTAATGGTCAATATATTGACAATGGCTGTTCAATGATTCATAACGCACCAAACACTTACTCAACAGCTCTTACAAAATCCATAACTCAAGGAAATGGAAAATCTATGACAAGATCTTATGTAAAAATTGGTAAAAATGCCAAAGGATCAAAGTCAACTGTTGATTGTGAAAATTTGATGTTATCACGTGAGTCAAAATCAGATACAATTCCAACTCTTGATATTAGAAATGATGAAGTTGATTGCGGTCACGAAGCAAAAATTGGTTCTCTTGACCAAAAACAAATTTTTTATTTAATGAGCAGGGGAATTCCAGAAAACGAAGCAAAATCTATGATTGTAAGAGGATTTGCAGAGCCAGTTGCAAAAGAATTGCCTTTGGAATATGCAGTTGAGATGAACAATTTGATTGATATGGAATTGGAAGGAGCAAATGGCTGATGGAAAAAGTAAATGTAATGAGAGAGCCTACTTGGTCATACACCAAGCTAAATTATAGTAAAAAAGCTCCAAGTTTAAATGAAAAAAAAGATTTTTTAAATAAAGAAAGTTCAAATGAAGAAAACAAATCTTTAGATGAAATTTTTAGTGAAAAAAATTATGGACTTTCAAAAGATTTCTTGATAGAAAATAAAGAATTTAATAATTTAGATATTTATAGAGATGTTGATGGAGAAAAAGATTTAGAATTTATAAATTTAAATCTTGACGAAAATTCAAATCAATTGGTAAATAAAATTGATATAAATGCAAAAAAAGGATCAAAATCTTCATTTTTAATTAATTTTTCTCAAACAAAAGTACAATCTTCTTACCTAAATTCTTTGATAAGGGTAAATCTTGAAGAAGATTCTTTTGTAAAATTGGTTGTAGTAGTAGATTTATTAGAAAATTCTCTTAATTTCCAACAAATCTCATCAATTATTGGCGACAGGGCAAATTTTGATATTTCTTATATTGAACTTGGTGCAGATAAGTCTTATGTAAATATTAGAAATTTCCTTGATGGAGAAGAATCAAATCTTGAAGAAAATGGAGTTTATTTCAAACAAAACGAAGATTTTCTAGACATCGGAGCTTTTAACGATCACAAGGCAAAAGTAACAAAATCAAATTGTATGTTTAATGGTGCCCTTAAAGGTAAAGCTGAAAAAAGATGGAAGGGTGTAGTTGACCTTAAAAGAGGATGTGAACACGCTGATGGAAAAATTGGAGATTATGCAGTAATGCTAAGTCCAGATGCAATAAACAGGTCAGCTCCCGTTTTATTAAATGAAGAAAAAGATGTATCAGGAGAACACGCTGCAAGCGTTGGAAGATTTGATAAGGCGATGTTGTTTTATATAATGAGCAGAGGATTTTCTAAAAGAAAAGCAGAAAGCTTGATGCTTGAAGCAAATTTTGCTCCAACAATTGATAAAATTGACCACGAAGAATTGAGAGAAAAAGTAAGATACAAAGTTCACACAATGAATACGAGAGGTTAGGATGGATATAGAAAAAATAAGAAAAGAATTTCCATTTTTGGACGAAAAAAATACTGGGAAAAAAGTTATTTATCTAGATTCTGCGGCAACTAGCCAAAATCCAATTTCAGTTATAAATGCTCAAGCTGATTATTACAAATATTCAAACGCAAATCCTCACAGGGGCGCTCACTTTTTATCATGGAAGGCGACAGAGGCTTTTGAAAATACCAGAGAAAAGATAAAAGATTTTATAAGTGCAGAAAAATCAGAAGAAATAATTTATACAAGAAATGCAACAGAATCTTTAAATCTTATTGCCTATTCTTACGCTTGTGATAATTTAAAAAAAGGCGATGAAATTGTAATTTCAATTTTAGAACACCACGCAAATTTAGTTCCTTGGCAAAGAGTTTGCAAAAAAACTGGAGCGATTTTAAAATATGTTTATTTAAATGATGATTATTCTCTAAATTATGACGAATTAAAAGAAAAAATCACAGATAAAACAAAAATTGTTTCAATCACAGCCTCATCAAATGTGACAGGAGAGATGACAGATCAAAAATTAATTACAAAACTTGCTCATGAAGTTGGAGCAATTTCAATTGTAGATGCTTGCCAACTTGCTCCTCACAAAAAAATTGATGTAAAAGATTTGGATTGTGATTTTCTTGCTTTTTCAGGACATAAAATGTATGGACCAATGGGAATTGGAATTTTATATGGAAAATATGATTTGCTTGAAAAATTAAAACCATACAATCTTGGTGGCGATATGATTGAATATGTTTATGAACAAGAATCTACTTTTGCAAAACCTGCCCAAAAATTTGAAGCGGGAACTCAAGATGTAGGTGGAGTTGTAGGTCTTTCTGCTGCCATTGATTTTATAAATGAAATTGGTGTGGAAAATATTTATGAACATGAAAATAAACTTGCAAGATATGCATATGATTTGATAAAAGATATTGATCATATAAAAGTATTTTTCCCAGAAAAAAGAAATACAGGATCGGTTGTAGCTTTTACTTTTGATGATATTCATCCACACGATGTTGCTACAATTTTGGATATGAAAGGAATTGCTGTAAGAAGCGGCCACCATTGTGCAATGCCACTTCACACCTACCTTGACGTATCTTCAACTTGCAGAGCCTCATTTGCAATATATAATACTAAAGAAGAAGTAGAATATTTTGCAAAAGAGCTTAAAAATGTAAGAAAGGTAATGGGACTTTAATGGACTTAAATGATGTTTATACTCAAGTAATTTTAGAAAATTCTAGAAATCAAAAGAATAAAAGGAATTTAGAAAATCCAGATATAAAAGAGCCAGGCCACAATCCTTCATGCGGAGATGAAATTGTTTTGGAATTAAAACATGATGGAAATGTAATAACAGAGGCAGCTTTTACAGGACACGGTTGTGCAATAAGTCAAGCCGCAACTTCTGTAATGTGTGATGAAATTGTGGGAAAAACAATTGAAGAAGCGAAAGAGATGGCAAAAATTTATATTGGCATGATAAAAAGAGAAGATATAAGTGATGAAGATTTGGAAAAAATTGGAGATGCTGCAGCTTTCCAAAATATTTCCAATATGCCACAAAGAGTAAAATGTGCCCTTTTATCTTGGAAAACTTTGGACGAAGTGATAGATAAAGATGTCAAATAATAAATTTTTCAAAGATTATAGGATTTTGGAATTAATAACAAGTGCAATAACTTTTGTGCTTTTAATAATTCTTACCATAATTCAATATATAAGTGACAATAAATATTGGTGGATAATTTTATTAGCAAGCATATTAATGGGCGCAAATGCCTATGTAAAATACAAAAAATTTAAAGAAAACAAAAAGCATTCTTAGAAAAAATCTAGGAATGCTTTTTTATTTAAATTTTTAAAATTTTTCAAAATTATTTTCTATTAATTTTTCTATAGCTTCTCCAACTCCTGCTTTATTATTTGATAAAGTTATATAGTCTGCGTGGGGTTTTAGGTAATCGTTGGCGTTTTCCATTGCAACGGAAAATCCTGCCATATCTAGCATTGGAATATCGTTCATTTCATTTCCTATTGCCATGATTTCATCGATTTTGAAACCAAGTTTTTCGCTCATTAATTTTATGGCATTTCCCTTGTTTGCGTTTTTGTTCATAACTTCAATTAAAACTGGAGCTGTTTTTGCGTAGTAATAATTTTCGTTCACAAAACTTGGCATATTATCCATAACTTTTTCTATATTCCAAGGCCAGCCCATAACCAAAAATCTACCAAAATTTTTATCTTCGTCAAAATCATCGTAGGAAATTTTTTGTAATTTTAATTTTGTAATAAAAGAATCAAATCTTGTCAAAATATTTGGATTTTTATGTCTTGTATAAAAACTATCATCATCCATGGCTGAAACTTGAACTTTAAAATTTTTTAAAGCCTTATCAAGATTAATTAAATCTTTTGGTTTTTGAAAAACTCCTGTAATTACTTCCTTAGTGTAGTTGTCAAAAATATATGATCCATTTTGAGAAATTGAAAAATGACCTTCGTGTTCTAGGTCGAGTTCTTTGACATAAGGAAGAATTCCAGAAAATGGTCTGCCACTTACTAGAGCTATATGTGCTCCTAATTTTTTTGCCTTTAATATCATTTCTTTATTTTTTTTTGGAAGACGTCTTGTATTTGTAAGCAAGGTTCCGTCTATATCAATTGTTATTAGCTTAATCATAGTTTGATTATATCATATTTTTTTGAAATTTCTTATTTTTATTAAGTCTTTTTTTATGCTATAATTACAAGATGAGAAGGAGATATTATGAAGTTTAAAAGATTTTTAACAACGATTATGGTGGCATTATTTGTATTTTTTTCTTCAAATGCCTATTTAAATAAATTACAGGATAAAAAAAATATAGATAATTATGGGGCTGAGGCTGCTGAAAATAATAAGGAAAAAAAGGTTGATAACGAAATTCTTGTGCTTTTGGTTGGAGTTGATGCAAGTCAAAATAAAGAAAATCCTGAGCCTACAAGGACAGATACAATTATGCTTTGTAAAATAAATTCTGAAACGGGAAAAGTTGATATTTTATCAATTCCTAGAGATTCTAGAGTAAAGGTTAGGGATGAGTTTACAAAAGTAAATCACGCTCATGCTTATGGTGGAATTGAACTTACGCTAAAAACTTTAAGGGATTTTTTGGGCCTTGATATTGACTATTATGCAGAAATAAATTTTGAGGCTGTTGTAAATATAGTTGATGAAATTGGAGGAGTAAATTACAAAGTTCCTGAAGGAGTAAGACTTGATGAAGGAAATACACATATAAGACCGGGAATGAATAAAATGAACGGACAAGATGTATTAACTTACTTGAGAGCTAGAAAAATTTACCAAAATGCTGATCTTGGTAGAGTTAATGCTCAACAAGAATTTATGAAAGGAATCATAAATGAATTGGTAAAAAAATCAAAAACAATAAATATGACTTCCTTAGTTGAATCATATTTTAAAGATGTAAAAACAAATTTGCCTTTGGGAACTATGATTGATTTTGCTAGTAAAATGTCTAACTTTTCTTCAGAAAAATGTAAAACTTACACTGTTCCAGGAAATCCACAATATATTGATGGAGTAAGCTATTATATTCCTAATTACGAAGAAACTTGGAAGATAATTGATAAAGTATTTTCAAAATATAAATTAAAATCTTGGAAAAAAGAAGATAGTGCTTATTGGGAATACCAAAACTTTACTTACACTAACGATAATGAAAATTCAAATGAAGATTATCAAAATTCAAATAGTAATGAAGAAGACGAAGAATATTTGGATGATGATTATGAAGATTTGAACCAAGAAGACGAAGAAAATACAGAAGATGAAAATTATTTCGATGAAGATATGAATAACCTTAATGAAGATAATTAACAGGTGAAAAAATGGACGAGAAAAGAAGAGAAAGAAAAGACGAACATATTGAAAATTATCTTAGAAGTGAATTTAAGTCAAAAACATTATTAAACAACGTCTATGTGGAACACAATGCCCTAAGCAATGTAAATTTTGATGAAATTGATACATCAATAGAATTTATGGGAAATAAAATTTCTATGCCTGTGATGGTAAATGCGATGACAGGTGGAACTGAAATAAGTGAAGATATAAACGAAGATTTATCAAATATTTGTAGAGAGTTAAATATACCAATGGCTGTTGGAAGCGAATCAATAGCTATAAAAGATAAAGATTCAAGAGAGTCTTTTTCCCTATTAAAGGATAAAAATGTAATAAAAATTGGAAATCTCGGTTGGGAAAATAAAATTGAAAATTTTGAATTTGCAAAAGATTTAATAGGAGCATCTGCTATGCAAGCTCACTTAAATATAGCCCAAGAGCTAGTAATGGATGAAGGAGAAAGAGATTTTTCTAAAAATTTTGAAAATTTGGCAAATATTAGCAAAAATATTTCAGTGCCTTTGATTGTAAAAGAAGTCGGCTTTGGAATGAGCAAAGAAGTAGGTCAAAAACTTTTAGATATTGGCGTAAAATATATTGACGTTGCAGGAAAAGGTGGCACAAATTTTATAGAAATCGAAGATATGAGAATATTTGACAAAGATTATTCAGAATTTTATTCATGGGGAATACCTACAGCAAAATCAATTCTTGATGTAAGAAGTTTGTCTGATGATTTTTTCTTAATAGCAAGCGGTGGAATAAGAAATTCGAGTGATGTTTGCAAATCTCTAATAATTGGAGCTGATATGTGTGCGATTTCTGGAGAAGTTTTGTCATTTCTGCTAAGAGGCGATTACGATTATGCAATCAAATATCTTAAAGAATTAAATACAAAAATAAAAATATTTATGGCTCTAGTTGGAGTGAAAAATATAGAAGAATTAAAAAAAGTTCCATATAAATTAACAGGAAGATTAAAAGAATTATTAGATGAAAATTAATTTTAAAAAATTTAATAAATTAGTATAAAGGAGAAAATTATTTCTCCTTTTTTATTTTTAATTTGGGTATAAAAATAATGTAATATTTATTATAGAAAGGAGAAGTATGTTAGGGGATATTTTATTGGCTCTGTCATTTACGCTTGCATTTATATGTATAGTTGCTATAATTTTTACTGATAAAAAAATTTTATTTACTCTTATAGCAATAGCTTTATTTATATATTTTTACAAGTCAAATCTTGACAGGGGCGAAGCAGATATGATGACAATAATAGCTTTTATATCGGGCATTTTGTTACTTGCTATTGAGCTGTTTGTACCTGGTTTTGGTATTATGGGAATTTCGGGTATTATTTTAACGACATATTCGCTAATGGATAGTTTTGATAATTCCCTATTTGGAATTTTGATTTTACTAATTACTGCGGCATCAATTTTTTTGAGTGTAACAATTTTTGTAAGATTAGGATTTTCAGCAAATTTATTTGACAAGGCTGTTCTTGTTAATACTCAAACAAAGGAAAGAGGATATAATTCCAAAAAAGATTATACATATCTTTTAGGAAAAAAAGGAAAAACGATAAGTATTTTAAGACCTACAGGAAGAATTACAATTGATGGAAAAATTTATGATGGAAAAACTTATGGAGATTTCATCAAAAAAGATGTAGGAATAGAAGTTGTAGAAATAAAAGATGGACATATTTATGTTAAGGAGGATATATAATGCCGATAATAATACCAGCTTTAGTAGTAATTTTTTTGATAGTATTTTTGACACTTGTGCCAATTGGTTTGTGGATTACAGCAAGATCATCTGGAGTGCCAGTTTCAATGGGCTCACTTGTTGCAATGAGATTTAGAAGAATTAATCCAAGTCATATAGTCTATGCTTTGATTAAATCTCATCAAGCAGGAATTCAAATTTCAAGTTCTGATTTGGAAAGTCATTTTCTATCAGGAGGAGATGTAAACCAAGTTGTAGATGCCTTGATTGCAGCAGAAAGAGCAAATATTGATTTAAATTTTCAACAAGCAGCAGCAATGAATCTTGCGGGAAGAAATGTTTTTGAAGCCGTTCAAGTTTCTGTAAATCCAAAAGTAATAAATACACCAACCATAGCAGCCGTTGCAAAAAACGGAATTGAAGTTAAAGTTATTGCAAAAGTTACAGTAAGAGCAAATATCGAAAGACTTGTAGGAGGAGCTGGCGAAGAAACAATAATCGCAAGAGTAGGCGAAGGAATTGTAACGACAGTTGGTTCATCAGACACACACGCAGAAGTTTTAGAAAATCCAGATAATATTTCACAAACAGTTCTAATGAAAGGACTTGATAGTGGTACAGCTTTTGAAATTCTTTCAATAGATATTGCAGATGTAGATATAGGACGTAACGTTGGAGCAGAATTACAAAGAGATCAAGCAGAAGCAGATAAAAATATAGCCCAAGCGAAAGCCGAAGAAAGACGTGCCCAAGCTATAGCGCTTGAACAAGAAAACAGAGCGAAAGTAGTAGAAGCCCAATCAAAAGTTCCACTAGCAATTGCAAGAGCACTAGAAAGCGGAAATCTTGGAGTTTTAGATTATTATAATATGAAAAATATAAACGCCGACACTCAAATGAGAAATAAAATATCAGAAACTGATAGCAGAGATGAAATTTAATGGCAAAAGATAATTTAAAAACCAAGTTTTATAAATTTATTTATCTTCTTGACAAAGAAAATAATAAAGAAGAAGGAAAAGATACACCAGATTTTGATACTTGGTTAAAAGAATTAAAAAAAGAAGAAAATAATAATCTAAAAACACAAAAAAAATTAAAAAAGAAGATGACATTTGGACAAGCTATGTCATCACTTGCAAAAGATACAAAAAATAAATCCAATAACAAAAAAACATACACAAATGATTACCAAAGATTTGAAAGAAAAAATCAACAAGCTTACAATGAAAAAAAAGTAAGTGCAAAAAAATCATACAAAAAAGCCGAACAAATTTCAAAAAATCAAATCGAAGATTATTGGAAAGAAAATGAAAAAATAAAATTAGAAAAAAATGAATTAAAAAAGGCGATTATCTATTCAGAAATAATAGGAAAGCCAAAAGCAAAAAGATGAGAAATTCAAAAGAATTTCTCATCTTTTTTATGTTAATTAGAAATGATATTTTATTTTATCTTTAATTCTATTAACACTTTATATAAATTAGTTGTTAGTTTCCAAATCGTTCAAGTATTGCATATAATTTTGAATTATTTCATACATAAAAGTATGAAAAAAAATAACTCGATAATTAACAAAATTATTTTGATTTTAATATTGACAACAAAAGCAGTGAGATAATAAAATATAATAAAAATAATATTTTTAACAAACTTATCGGGGGGGGTAAAGCGAAAGCATTAAAACTAAATATAAAAAACTTTATATATTTTAGTTACTTATTAAGTTTGAAAATATAAATAAATAGGAGAAAAAAATGAATAAGAAAAACAAAAATATTTTTAGAGGAATTTTTTTGTTGGCGTTTATCATGTTAAACTTAATTTTTTCAGGAAATAAAGTTTTTGCGGTAAAACATGTAGCTCACGAAAAAGATCCTAACAATGTCTATCTAATAGAAAATAGGCAAAACTTTTTGAGAGTTGTAACAGGTTCACCAGATGATAAAACACAAGCTGGGAATTATGAACCAACGGCACTTGGAGCAGCTGATTGGAGCTTGTGTCTTCAAAAAGGTAAAGCATATCCAAATTTCGATCCAGCAAAGCCTCCACACTTTAGCCAGTTGTTTTTTGATGAAGATGATTTATTAAAATATTTTCAAAATCCAGGAAATCAATATATAGGTTTATATACTATGCAAGAAAATGTTAGTCCTGATGATTTTGTCGATGCAATTAAGGATGCTAACAAAGCAGGTCATCATCCTGATACAGAAGATTCATACACTGTATATATTACAGCAAAAAATTTGATGTATCTTTTTGCTCAAGATCCTGAAAATATTGCAAATGGTCAGAGAGCTTCTTATTATTCAGTAATTCAAGATGAATTATGGCATTTTATAAATTCTCAACAAAGATCAAATTGGTCTAATCCGATTACAAAAGATAAAGCGAATAGAGTAAGAGCAATAATTGATAAGCATTACGGAAAAGATGATTTAATACCAAGATATATACAAGCAACTATTGATGTTTATAGATCTGCTTGGTGGGGTGGAAAAAAGGGTGTACAAAATACTGCAACCTTGCGTATGGATTATCTTAGAGAAAAAGTTGAGTTTGAAAAAGTAAATGAAAACAATGTAAAGCTTGGAGGAGCTGAGATAGAGATAACCAAGCTAGAAAGTGAAAAAGTAAATATATATGATAATCACGTAAAAGATCCTGAGGATAATTATAATAAAACATTTACAACAGTAGCAGATAAAAATCACTTTATTGATATGCGTGAGGGTGTTTATAAATTCCATGAGAAGAAAGCACCAAAAGGGCATAAAACAGTTCCAGATTTTAAATTCAAGGTAACAATTGATGGGAAGGTAGAACTTGTAGAGCCAAGCGATGAAGTAAAAAAACTCGTAAAAGTTGATGGATTTAAACTTATAATCAAAGACGAATCAGAGATATTTGAACATGAAGTAAAGAAAGTTTCTTTTACTAAATATGGTATAAATTATAAGCTTGCAAAAGGTGCTGAGCTTGAAATTTATGAAAAAGATACAGACAAAAAAGTAGCTCAATGGACAACTGATGGAAAAAATAATTGGGAACTAATTCTTCCAGCTGGTAAGAGATATAGATTCCATGAAAAGAAAGCGCCAGCAGGTTGTAAACTTATAAAGGATTTTGAATTTACAGTTCATAAAGAAGAAGGAAAAGCAACAGAACTTCACGATGTAGATACTTCAAAAGTTTACTTGAATGGTTCTTCTGTGATTGTAATAGATGAAGAAAAGCCAAAGAAAGAAATACAAATTGAAAAACTATCAGATAATAGTAAAGCTTTAGCAGGTGCTGAATTTGAACTTTATATCAAAGGAGAGCCTGTACCAATAGATAGATGGACATCAACTACCGATATTAGAAAAACAAAAGTTTACCCAGGTGTAGTTTATACAATCAAAGAAACAAAAGTTCCAGAAGGTAAAAAATATAAAAAAATTGCTGATTTTGATTTTTCAGTTGAAGATAATGGAAACATAAAACTAGAAGGAAGTCCAGCAGATGTAAAAGCAACTGGAAATAAACTTTCAATAACAAATACTTATCCAGAAAAATTCAGGATAGGCTTTGCTAAGAAAAAATCAATTTTAGATCCTACTTTTTTGACTGATGCAAGATTTGAAGTCCATGATGAAAAAGGAAATGTAGTTGAAAAATGGTGGACTGTAAACAAAATAACTCATTTTGAAATAAAACCAGGAAAATATACTGTAAAAGAAGTAGTAAATCCTAAAGGATATGAAGAGATTAGTGATTTTGTTTTTGAATTGAAAAAAGACGGAACTTTCATTATAGAAAATTATGACAAGATAAAGACTGATGGAACAAAAACAGGAGTATTATTTACACAAGCAACTTCAGATACCAATCAATGGGAAGGTTCAATACCACTTGTGACTATGGTGGATAGGCAATTAAAAGAAAAGAAGGTAACTATCTCAAAAATAAATGAAAATAATGAAAAAATTTCTGGTGCAAGACTTGAAATTTGGAGATTTAATGGTACCACCACCACCACCACCACCCATATAGCTGACCTAGATACTACCGATAAAGATCAAGAAGTTACATTAAACTTTGAAAGAACTTATTTGATAAGTGAAACACATGCTCCTGATGGATATAAAAAGATTCAAGATTTCAAACTCCAAGTAGATGATAAAGGAGAAATGAAATTAATTGACAATCCAAATAAAGATTTGGTTAAGCTTGAGGGCGATAAGCTCATAATAAAGGATCCAAAAAATGAAAAAGATATTTTCGTATCAAAAATTAATGAGCTAAACAAAAGAGTAGCCAATGCCAAATTTGATATTTTTGAGTCTACAAATTTGACTAAGCCTTTAGGAACTCTTACATCTAAGGCAGAAGGAGAAGATGCTAATATTAAAGTATCTTTTGGTAAAGAATATGTAATAAAAGAAAAAGAAGCTCCTGAAGGTTACAATAAAATTAATGATTTCAAAATAAAAGTAGGAGAAGATGGAACAATAACTTTTGTTGGAAATCATGATAGAGTTACTATTGACGGTAATAAATTAAAGATAAAGGATCCTTTCAAAGAATATCCTGTAATATTAAAGAAAGTAGACGAAGAAGGAAATGCACTTGGTGGAGTTCAATTTAAAATTTACTCAAAAAGAGAAAACGGAAACTACGGTTGGGATGATAATTGGAATTCAAACAAGGAATATTCAAAAGGCTTGTGGCCAAATGAATATAAAGTAGAAGAAGAACAAACTCCAGAAGGATATGAACCAATAGATCCTTTTGAATTTGAAGTGAAAGCCAATGGAACAATTGAGCTAAAAGGAGAAAATAAAAATGTAAGTGTAGACAAAAATAGTGCTACAATAAAAATCAAAAATAATTTTAAAAAATATAAAGTAAAATTTAAAAAAGTAGATCAAGACAACAAGCAATTAAACACTGCAAGGTTAGAAATTTATTCTCAAGATGATACTAGGATAGAAGGCTGGAATACGAATATTGTTGCAGAAGTATCATTAAAACCAGGAGTTTATAAGCTAAAAGAAACAAAAACTCCAGATGGATATAAGGGAATATCAGAAATTACTTTTACTGTCAAATTAGATGGTAGCGTAGAGTTGACTAATAATGAAAATGCAAGTCTCGAAGGAAATCTAATAACAGTAAAGAATAAAAAGAAAGATGTTCCTCCACCACCTCCAGAAAAACCTAAAAAGACATTAAAACTTACAGTTCATAAATTACTTTTGAGTAAAGATGAATTCGATAAATGGAAGTCACCACAAACATACAATGCAAGTCAAGATAAGGCGGAATTCGACAAACTTATTGGAAAGAACGTTCAAGAAATCGCTGATGTATATTTTGTATGGAAAAACGAAAAAGATCAATACATTGATGCTGAAGGAAATGTAGTTGATTCAATTGACAAAGCCTTAGGACAATTGACAAAACCAAGTGGAGCAGAGTTTGATACATCAAAACTGCCTGATGGAACTTATAAAATTTACGAAGTTAAGGAAAAATCAACTTACTCTGGATTAAATGGAGAAGTTTTGACTGAAATGAAAGCAGCACCAATAGAGATTAAACTTCCATTTGAAAATGAAAAAGGTGTGGTAGAACACGTTCATGTATATCCAAAGAATACTTCTGATAAACCAAAGATTGACAAAAACTTTGATGAAACAGTAACAGATCAAGGGGTAGATAATACTTTAGATGTTATTAACTACCAAAGAGAAAAATCTAAAATTAACAGAACTATTGGAGATAATATCCCTTATGCTGTAAAAACTATAATTCCTTTAGGATCTGAATACAAGAAATTAATGTGGACAGATAATATGACTGAAGGATTATCATTTAATAAAGATGTGGTTGTAGAGGGTGCAGGAATAACTAAAGCTGATTATGAGATAGTAGAGGATGAACGAGGATTTAGCTTATCGTTAAACGAAAGTGGTCTAGAAAAGGTTAAAAATGCTTGTAAAAATGTAGAGCTTGAAATTATGTTAAAATACTCTGCAACTTTAAATGCTAAGGCAAGTATTAATTTAGATAAAAATCAAGAAAATACAATCACTCTAGATTATAGCAACACTCCAAGTAAATCTAGCAAACCACTAGAAAATAACCCTATAGATGGAAAAATCAAAGTAGAAAAATCTTGGGATAAAGATGGAAATAATCAAGTAACAGATGCAGATAAAAATGTTGCTGTAACTTATATTCTTGAAGAGAAAACTGGAAATGGATATAGTGAAGTTTCATCAGTAACACTTAGATATGACAAAGCAAATCCTAATCAGTCATTCTCTTATGAGTTTACAGGACTTGATAACACTAAAACCTATAGAGTAAGAGAAAGAGTTGGTGGATACGAGCCTAAGTATATATCTTTTGAGCAAGGAGTATTAAAGATTACCAACAATGCTAATAAAACTTATTTGAGACCTTCAAATCCTAAGGTTGTAACGTATGGCAAGAAATTTGTAAAGGTAGATACACAAGATGAGAGGCTACTAGGTGCTATGTTTGCAATCAAAAAAGATGGTAAATATTTGAAAGCTAAGAGTGTTGGAAGAAGAACTCAGGATAAGGAAATTTTGAAGCAAGCTAAAGATAAGCTTAGTGAAGCCTTGGATGCTTATAATAATTTAAAACCAGAACAAATTGGAAAAGAAGATGAAACAAAAGCAAAAAATCTTATTGCAAGTAGCCAAGAAGCCTTTAATAAAGCATTTGAAAATGAAGGAATAGGATTTGAGTATACTACTAATTTAAATGATGCTGATTTAATTAAACTTACTTCAAATGAGAAAGGACAGTTTATGATTAAAGGTCTAGGAGCAGGAAATTATGAGCTTGAAGAGTTGAAAGCTCCTAATGGATATGCAAAATTAAGAAATATTAGATTTGTAGTAGATGAAAATAGCTTTAACAATGGAGATATTAAATATTCAGATGATTCTAAAACCAATGATGCAAGTAGAGTAATTAATAAGAAAATAAGTATTCCTCAAACAGGTGGAATAGGATCATTAATATTTATGTTAATAGGTTTAAGCTTGATGGTATTTGCTTTTCTAAAATATAAAAGAAGTCTTAATATATCAGAGTCTAATAATATGAATATATAACTAGATATAAAAATAGATGAGTTTTAAATTAAGCAAGAATAAAATTAGAAATATTTGATAAAAACAGCTACGTTAAGTGTAGCTGTTTTTTGATTATCTAAGATGGTATAATAAACTAAAGGAGTGATTAAAATTAAGGAGATTATAGAAATAAATAATACCGAAATAATTATGGGTTTATTCGGTAATTTTGATAAAAATAGAAAATATATTGAAAACAGATTTGATGTAAAAATTAAAACTGAAAATGGAAATATAAGTTTAAATGGAGAAGAGGTTAATTTAAATCTTGTAAAAAAACTTATTGAAGAAATTATTCAAGTAATAAAAAAAGAAGGAAATATTGACTATCAAAAATTAAAATATTTTTCTGATATGCTTGTTTCTGAAAACAAGGAAGTTATAAAATCTTCTCTTGATAAAGTTATTGTTACAACAGCAAATGGCAAACCAATTAAGCCAAAAACTTTGGGACAAAAATCTTATGTTAATATGATTGAAAATAATGATGTGGTTTTTGGAATTGGGCCTGCAGGAACTGGAAAAACTTATTTGGCTGTTGCAATGGCGATAAGAGCTTTTAAAAATAATGAGGTAAATAGAATTATTCTTACAAGACCTGCCGTTGAAGCGGGAGAGAGTTTGGGATTTTTACCAGGAGATTTGCAAGATAAGGTCGATCCATATTTAAGACCTCTTTATGATGCACTTTTTGAAATTTTTGGTTTTGAAACTTATCAAAATTTGGTTGAAAAAGGCGTAATCGAAGTTGCACCTCTTGCTTACATGAGGGGAAGAACTCTTGATAATTCTTTTGTAATTTTAGATGAAGCGCAAAATACAACTTTTGAGCAAATGAAGATGTTTTTGACAAGACTTGGCTATGGCTCAAAAGCCATTATAACTGGAGATATAACTCAAATCGACCTTCCTCGTGGGAAAAATTCTGGTTTGAAATCTGCCTCAAGAATTCTTAGAAATGTTAGAGGAATAGAATTTATGGAATTTACTTCAATCGATGTAGTAAGACATCCTTTAGTTCAAAGAATAATTGAAGCTTATGATAAGGCAGATAAGGAAAAAGAAAAGAAAAAAGAAAATGAAATTGATAATAAATAATGAGACTAATGAAGATATAAATATAAAAAATGACTTGGAAAAAGTGATTAGAGAAGTCTTGGATGTTGAAAAAGTTGACCAAGAAAAATGTGAAGTATCACTTTCTTTTGTTGATGAGGAAAAAATAAGACAATTAAATAAAGATTTTAGGTCAATTGACAGGGTAACTGATGTCCTATCTTTTCCAATTGAAGATTTTTTTAATGAAGATAGGGAAAATATATTGGAAAAACCCTATCTTATGCTTGGCGATGTTGTGATTTGTCTTGATGTTGCAAGAAAGCAAGCAGATGATTTGGGACATTCTTTTGAAAGAGAAGTAATGTATTTAACTTGCCATTCAATTCTTCATCTTTTGGGCTATGATCATATTGAAGATGATGATAAAAAAATTATGAGAGCAAGAGAAAAAGAAGTTATGAAAAATCTTGGAGTATTCAAATGAAAGATGAAAAACAATTAATTGAAGAAATAAAAGACCAAGTAAAAAAAGAATTAAAAGAAGAAAAGAAAAAAGAAGATGAGGCGGAAAAATATATTCCAAAAGCAAAAAGCCCTGGGGAAAAATTTGTAAAAGGATTTGATTATGCCTTTGAGGGCTTGGTTTTTGCTATAAATAATGAAAAAAATATGAAATTTCACGTCTTAACTTCTATTCTTGTTTTATTTATTTCTTTGTTTTTAAATGTTTCAAGAGTAGAGATGATGTTTTTGGTTTTTTCAATTGCCTTTGTAATTTCTTGTGAACTTTTAAATACTTCTTTGGAACAAGCTGTAAATCTTGGTGGTAGAGGAAAAAAATCAAAAGAGGCAAAAGCCAGCAAGGATTTGTCAGCAGCGGCAACTTTTGTGTCAGCTATGAACACACTTTTTATTGCTTATTTGGTATTTTTTGATAAGGTTGCAAATTTTTCATCATCAGTTGTACTAAGAATTTCAAGAAGACCATCCCATCTTGCCCTTATAACTGTATCAATTGTAATAATTTCTACCATATTTTTTAAAGGAATTTTTTACAAGGGCCACGGAACAGCTTTTCATGGTGGATTTGTTTCAGGACACACATCAATTGCCTTTTGCCTTGCAACAATTGGCTCAATGAGAATTGATGAAGGGTTTTTGATTTTTGTATTTTATGGTCTTGCAATTATAGTTGCAGAAAGTCGTTTTGAGGCAAATATCCATTCTCTTCCAGAAATTATAAGAGGAGCGATTTTGGGAACGGCGACAGCTTTATTAATATTTGGAGTATTTTCATGAAAAAAGATTTAAAAGAATTAATACAAATTGCTATAGAAAATAAAAAAAATTCTTATTCGCCTTATTCAAAATTTAGGGTATCAAGCCTAGTTTTGACAAAAAAAGGAAATATTTACAAGGGAGTAAATATAGAAAATGCAGCTTATTCAGTGACAATTTGTGCGGAAAGATCTGCACTTGCAGGAGCAATAAGCGCAGGCGATAGAGAAATTGATACAATAATTATTACAGGAGATAGTAATATGACTTATCCTTGTGGAGTTTGCAGGCAATTTATGGCAGAGTTTTTAGATTCTGATTCAAAAATTGTAATAGCCAACTCAGTTGATGATTATAAGATATATGGACTTGATGATATTCTTCCATATAACTTTTCAAAAAAAGATTTGGAGGAAAAATGAAATCAGGTTTTGTATCGGTAGTAGGAAGGGCAAATGTAGGAAAATCCACTTTGATGGAAAAAATATTGGGAGAAAAAATTTCGATAATTTCAAACAAACCCCAAACTACAAGAGATGAAATAAAAATAATATATAATGACGAAAATTCACAAATAATTTTTCTAGACACACCAGGCATTCAAACGCCAAGAAATAAACTTCAAGAACGTTTGCTAGAAGTTTCAGAAGATAGCCTAAAAGATTCTGATATAGTGACTTTTATTGTTGACAATTCCCTAACAATTGGAAGACTTGATAAGATGATTTTGGAAATTTTAGAAAAAGTAAATGCTCCAAAAATTCTTCTTATAAATAAATGCGATCTTTTAGAAGAAGGAGAAATTGAACAAATTAAAAGAACTTACATAGGCTTAAATACTTTTGATTATATAATTCCAATTTCAGCTTTAAACGATGAAAATATTGGAAAATATATAGAAACAGTAAAAGAAATATTGCCAGAAGGGCCTCTTTATTATCCATCAGATATGATAACTGACAAAAACGAAAGATTTATTGTGTCAGAAATTATCAGGGAAAAAGCTTTGAAAAATTTATCAAATGAAATCCCTCACGGAATTTTTGTAAGAATTGACCAATTCAAAAAAAGAGAAGACAAAAATTTATATGACATATACGCAAGTCTTATTTTGGAAAGACCAAGTCACAAGGAAATAGTAATAGGAAAAAACGGTAGTAAAATTAAAAAAATCGGCATGGAAGCAAGATGCGAAATTGAAGTTTTTATGGATAGCAAAATAAATTTGAAATTGTGGGTTAAGGTCGAAAAAGATTGGCGTAAAAAACAAAAATTGGTGGATAGGTTTGGTTACAAATGATAATTCAAATGTAGAAGGTTTCGTATTAAGGGAATTTTCTTACAAAGAGTCAAGCAAAATCATAGAAATTTTTTCAAAAGATATGGGAAAAATTTCCATAATTGCCAAGGGAGTTTTGAATAAAAAAAATTCAAATCTTTCTTCAACTCAAAGATTTGTCAAAGCCTCATACAATCTTTATAAGTCTGGAGAAAAATTTTTTGGAATAAGAGATGCGTCATTATTAAAATCTTATTCGAAATCAAATAAAAATTTTGATATAATAATATACAAATCGGCAATTTGTGATTTGTTATTAAAAACAATTGATTATGACCAAAAAGACTTAGTTTACAATTTGTTGGACAAGACTTTTGACAGTTTTGAAAAAGCAAGTGAAAATTATTTAAATATTTTTCTTTGCTTTTTATTAAAGTACATATCTTTTTCAGGTTTTAAACCAAATTTAAAAGAATGTTCCTTGTGTGGATCAAAAATTAATCCTAGTGATGCTTATTTTTCTATAAAAGATGGAGGCATAGTTTGTTCATCTTGCAAGAAAATAAAAAAGGATATAGTATATCTTACAAGAGAAGAATATTTGTATATTTTAAAATTAATCTATACGCCAACTGATGAGGTTTCAAAGATTAATTTAAATATTGAAAAGGAAAAAATTATAAATTTGATAGTAAGCTATGTATTGAGATGTTTGGAAATTAGAAAATTTAGCTCACTTGATTGGGTAATGAAATTAGTCAAATAATAGGAGAAAAAATGTATTTTGAAGATTTAATGCTAAAATTAATAAAATATTGGGAAGAACAAGGTGCATCAATCATGCTTCCTTATGATTTGGAAAAAGGTGCAGGAACAATGAATCCTCATACTTTTTTGAGATCTTTGGGAAAAGAACCTTGGAAAGTTGTTTATGTAGAACCATCAAGAAGACCAGCTGATGGTAGGTATGGAGAAAATCCAAATAGATTATACCAACATCATCAACTACAAGTTTTACTTAAACCAACTCCAGAAAATATTCAAGATTTATATTTAAAAAGTCTTGAGGTAATTGGAATTAATCCAAAAGAACACGATATTAGATTTGTAGAAGACAATTGGCAATCACCAACTCTTGGAGCTTGGGGACTTGGCTGGGAAGTTTGGCTTGATGGAATGGAAATAACTCAATTTACTTATTTTCAACAAGTAGGCGGAATAAACTGCGAGCTTGAAAGTGGAGAAATAACCATGGGCCTTGAAAGAGTTTGTATGTATTTACAAAATGTAGATAATGTTTTTGACATAGAGTGGTCAAAAGATTTAAAATATTCAGATGTTTTCCAATTGCCAGAATATGAAAATTCAAAATATTCATTTGAAGATGCTGATAGCGAAGTTTTGGAAAAATTATTTGAAGTTTATGAATCAGAAGCAAACAGATTAATTGACAAAGGTCTTGTGTATCCAGCTTATGATAATGTATTAAAATCATCCCACACTTTTAATACTTTGGATGCAATGGGTGCAATTTCTGCATCAGAAAGAAGTCACTATATTAAAAGAGTAAGAGATATTTCTAGTAAGGTTGCAAAATCTTATATTGAAAAAAGAGAAGAACTAGGATATCCACTTTTAAGAAAGGATAAGTAATGAGCAAATATTTATTAGAAATAGGAGTTGAAGAATTTCCTTCAGGTAGAATCCACTCCAAGAAGATTTGCAATTTTACTTGATGGACTTGAAGAAAACAAAACAGACGAACTTATTAGTGTAAAAGGTCCTTCCAAAAAAATTGCCTATGACCAAGAAGGTAATCCATCAAAAGCACTTTTGGGATTTTTGAGAGGGCAAAAAGCAGAAGTTTCTGATGTAATAATCAAAGATTTTAAGGGCGAAGAATATATTTATGTAGAAAAAAAAGAAGAAAGTCTTTCAATAAAAGAAGTTTTACAAAAAAATGTATATGAGCTTGTGAAATCATTAAACTTCCCAAGATCTATGAGATGGGGAGGAAGATCAATTAGATTTGCAAGACCAATCAGATATTTTCTATCCTTATTAGATGATGAAATTTTGGAATTTGATGCTGAAGGAATTAAAGTATCAAATACAACAAAAGGTCACAGAGTTTTAGGAAAAAGTGAAATTCTTGTAGAAAAAATTGAAAATTATATAGAATTACTTAGAGAAAATTATGTAATTCTTTCTTACAAAGAAAGAAGAGAAATAATTTTAAGAGGTTTAAATCGCTATGCCAAAGAAATTGGTGGAAAATTTTTAAAAGACGAGGACTTACTTGAAGAAGTTATAAATATTGTCGAATATCCTACAGTTTTGATGGGAGAGCTTGATCAAGAATATTTAAAATTACCAAAAGAAGTAATTGTAACACCAATGAAAGATCATCAAAGATATTTTCCAATTGTAGATGATAATGAAAAATTAATGCCATATTTCTTGCTTGTAAGAAATGGTGATGATTTTGCAAAAGAAAATGTAATAAATGGAAACAAAAAAGTTCTTACTGCAAGGCTTGAAGATGCAAAATTTTTCTATGATATAGATAATAATAAAAAATTAGAAGATTATGTGGAAGAGCTTAATAGATTGACATTTTTTGAAGGACTTGGTTCAGTTTATCAAAAAACTGAAAGACTTATTTCTCTATCAAAAAATTATCTTGATGAATTTAAGCTTGGAGAAGATGTTTCAGATAATTTATTAAGAGCAGCCTATCTTTCAAAGGCAGATCTTGTAACAAAAATGGTTATAGAATTTACAGAACTTCAAGGAACAATGGGAAGAATTTATGCGACAAATTCAGGCGAAAACAGCCAAGTTGCAAATGCAATTGAAGAAGCCTATAAGCCTAGAAGCTCAGAAGATTCGCTACCAAAATCAGTTGCAGGAATTGTTTTATCAATTGCTGATAAAATTGATACAATAGCTGGACTTTATATAATTGAAAATTATGTAACAGGAAGCCAAGATCCGTTTGGACTTAGAAGATCAGCAATTGGAGTTATAAATATAATTGCAGATAATAAAATTGATGTTGATTTGAAAGATTTAATCAAAGATGCCCTTTTTGTTTATACAGAGAAAAATGAAATTTCTTTTGATTATGATAAAACTTTAGAAAAAATAATAGAATTTTTCATTGATAGACTTAAAAATATGCTCATAGACAAGGGCTTCCGATATGATTTTGTAAATGCAGTTCTTGCTACTGGAGAAACAAATATTTTATCAGTTATAGAAAAAGTAAAATCTATTGAAGAATTTGTAGAAAAAGAAAATAGCGAAGAAATTCTAAATTATTTTACAAGAATTAATAATTTTACCAAGGATTTTGAAAATACAGAAGTAAATGTAGAAATGCTTGACCAAGGTTTAGAAAAACAATACTACGACCTTATAGAAAATTTGGATTGCGAAAAATATTTAAGCCAAAAATTATACACAAAAGCCCTAGAAGAAATTGCATCTACTATGGACCTTGGTAATGAATATTTGGATAATACAATGATAATGGTTGAAGATGAACAGTTGAAAAATAATAGGTTGGCATTATTAAATAAACTAGCAACAAATATTTCTAGAATATTTAATATAAAAGATTTAGTTAAATAGGTGATAGTATGGATTGTGATGTATTGAATGTTTATATAATCAGTGATTCCACTGGAGCAACAGCAGAAACATTTGTAAAATCAGTAATAACTCATTTTCCAAATGTGAATTTCGAAGTTAATAGAAAATTTAATATTGATAGTGAAAATAAAATTAACAAAATTGTTGAAAAAATTCCTGAAGATTCAATAATAATCCAAACTATAGCTGAGAAAAAACTTGAAGAATATTTGAAACAAAAAGCTAAAAAAGAAAATATAAAAGTTATAGATATATTAGGGCCTGCTCTTTCACTTTTTGAAGAGGTTACAGGGCAAAAAGCTCTAAGAGAGAAAAAACTCACAAGAAAATTATCTGATGATTATTTTTCAATGATAGAATCCATAGAATTTGCCGTAAAATATGACGATGGCAAAGATCCAAGAGGAATAAAAGAGGCAGATATTTTACTACTTGGAGTTTCAAGAACATCAAAAACACCTGTGACTATGCTTCTTGCAACAAAAGATTATAAAGTTTTTAATCTTCCTTTGGTTCCAGAAATAAGACTTCCAGAAGAAGTTTTCGAAATTGATCCAAAAAGAATCATAGGTCTTACTATTGATCCTGATAAATTATCAAAAATCAGAGAAGATAGGTCAAAAGGTCTTGGCTTAAAATCAAAAAGCGAATATTTTGATAAGGAAAGAATTAATAGAGAATTAAAATACGCAAAGGGAGTTTTTGAAGATTTGGATTGTAAAGTTTTTGATGTAACATTAAATACAATAGAACAAACAGCCACGGACGTTCTAGAATATTACAAAAAGAATTTTTCTTAAAAAATATGCTGCTTTTGCAGCTTATTTTTTATGTGGAGGAGGCTTATGGAAAATACAAAACTTATTTTATCAAGACGACTTATTATTAGAAAATTTGAAAGGGAAGATTTAGAAAAAAATCTGGAATTTATAAAAGATTCAAAATTTTTTTATTTCACAAATTTAGAAACAAAAGAAGAAGTAATCGAAAAAGTCTCAAAATTTTATAAAGAAAAAGAAGACTATAATTTTTGGCATATAGTAAAAAAAGGAACAAACGATTCAATAGGAGTTATAAAAGCCTTCGAAAAAAATGATGGAGTTGGACTTTTTATAATTATAAATAAATCACTAAGAAACAGAGGATATGCAAGAGAAACCCTTGAGGCTGTCATAGATTATTTCTTTACCCTTGGCGAGAAAAAAGAAATTTATTTAAAAGCAGAAAAAAATAATGGAGCTTTTAAATCTATTATAGAAAATTTACACTTTAAAAAGTATGATGAAGATATAAAGTATAGCTACTACAAGAGAAGAATAAGAGAAATGGGAGTTTATGCATCACTACATGATTGTGATGTAGATTTAAAAACCCTTGATCTTGAAAATTTGGACGGAATAATTTTGACAGGTGGACCACAATCAATTCACAGTGACGATAGTCTAAAATTAAATCCAGAAATTTTAAATTTAAACGTGCCAGTTCTTGGAATTTGCTATGGTATGCAAGCTCTTGCTTTCCATTTTGATGGAGAAATAAGTGAAGCAGAAAAAGGAGAATACGGAAAAACTCCTTTATTTGTTGACCAAAGATCAAAATTATATGAAAATGTAGCACAAGAATCAATAATTTGGATGAATCACAGAGATCAAGTTACAAAAATTGCAGATGGATTCAAAAAAACTGCTTGGACATTGAACTGCCCAATAGCAGGATTTGAAAACGAAGAAAAAAATATCTACGCCGTACAATTTCATCCAGAAGTTGCCCATTCCGAATACGGATTTCAAATATTAGAAAATTTCGTTTTAAATATTTGTAAGGCAAAAAAGACTTGGATAATGAAAGATTTAGCCAAAGAAACCATAGAAAATATAAAAGAAAAATACGCTGGAGAAAAAATGATTTGCGGACTATCTGGTGGAGTAGATTCAACAATAGCAGCGACACTTGTACACAAAGCAATAGGAAATGATCTTCAATGCATATTTGTAGACCATGGTTTATTAAGAAAAAACGAAGCAAAATCCGTTATGGAACAATACAAAAAAATTGGACTAAACGTAAAAATGGTTGATGCTTCAAAAGAATTTCTTGATTTACTAAAAGGTGTAGAAGAACCAGAAGAAAAAAGAAAAATAATAGGAAATCACTTCATAGAAGTATTTGAAAGAGAAGCCAAAAAATTTGGCGATGCAAAATATTTAGTACAAGGAACAATTTATCCAGACGTAATAGAAAGCGGAAAAGGAAAAGGTTCAGTAATAAAATCCCATCACAACGTAGGTGGACTTCCAGAAGATATGCTTTTTGAAGGCGTAGTAGAACCACTAAGAGAACTTTTCAAAGACGAAGTAAGAGCCCTTGGAGAAAGCATAGGCGTTCCAGAAGAAATGGTATGGAGACAACCATTCCCAGGACCAGGACTTGCAATAAGAGTGTTGGGAGATATAACCGAAGAAAAATTAGAAATAGTTAGAGAAACTGATGCAATCCTTAGAGAAGAAGTAAAAAATGCAGGATTAAATAGAGACATTTGGCAATATTTCACAGTATTTACTCCGCTAAGAACAGTAGGAGTAAAAGGCGACGAAAGATCCTACGATTATGTAGTAGTAGTAAGAGCAGTATCAAGCAAAGACGCAATGACAGTAGAAGCCTTCGATATGCCATACGAACTCCAACAAACCCTATCAAATAGAATGATAAACGAAGTAAAAGGAGTAGGAAGAATAGTCTACGACATAACCTCAAAACCACCAGGAACAATTGAATGGGAATAATCGCAAAATTTTCTAAAATGCCTTAATTACAAGCTATAGAGAGAATAAAAAATGGCTACTGGTACTCAAATGGTACTGGAAGCTAAAAAGAATAAACTGAATAATAGTTCCAAGTGGTTTACATTTGGACAGAAATTAGACCGTAGTTTATAGCTGCGGTCTTTGTTTTTATCCAATATGAACATTTATTTTAAATTTTATATTTTTCTTCTTACAGAAATCCTCGAATTTGTTTGAGTCAAAATTTTTATCAAACTCTTTAATTAAATGATTTTTTATTTTATCTTTTTTGATATACCAAGAGAATCTAGAAATAATTCAAAATTATTTTCGTCTAAATAATACATGACCTCATAGTCTGCTCCATCAAAAAATTCTACATCTTAATCCTCGTACCCAATCTCGGCTGATTTTTTGTTATATAATATATTTATCTCTGAAAATGGTATTGCTATTATTCAAGATTTAGAATACAATGTAGTAAATGAAACACAGTATATGAACAAGAGCTTGGTATGGAATTTATGTCTGCAAGAGAAACCGCTGCTAAATAGGGTATTTCCCAAAGAAGAGTGGTAGTTTTGTGTTCTGAACAAAGAATTAAAGAAGCAACTATGGTCGGCAATATGTTGATTATTCCTTCTTCCGCAGAAAAGCCCATAGATGCAAGAAGTACACGTTATAATCGAACTGAAGAAAAAGCGGTTAAACCTTTTTTGAAATGGGCAGGCGGTAAAGGTCAGCTTATTAAATAAATTGAACAATATTATCCTTTTGAAACGGCAAAACAACCAAATATGCCGAGGAATTCGTTGGCGGTGGTGCAGTTTTGTTTGATATTCTCAGCATATATGATTTGAAAGAGGTTTATATCAGCGATATCAATGAAGAACTTATAAATACCTATCGAATTATTCGTGATAATGTAGCTGATTTGATTAAAATGCTTTATGATATGCAGAACGACTTTATTCCGTTAGATACGGATAATCGCAAGGCGTATTATATCAAAAAGCGTGAGCGTTTTAATGATTTGAAAGTCAATGGAAATGAAAGCATCAATATCGAAAAAGTGGCATTGATGATTTTCCTTAACAAGACTTGTTTCAACGGTCTGTTCCGTGGAAATAAAAAGGGGTTATTAAATGTTCCTATGGGGCATACAAAAATCCTATGATTTGTGATGAAAACAATTTAAGAGCCGTATCGAGAAAGCTGAAAAAGGTTACTATTGTATGTGGGGATTACAAAAATTCAGCTGATTTTATTGACGAAAACACCTTTGTTTATTTTGATCCACCATATAGACCTATTACAGATACAGCTAGTTTTACTGCATATACTGAGAATTTGTTTAATGATGACGCTCAGATTGAGCTTGAGCAATTTGTTGATGAAATGGATAAAAAGGGTGTATAAATTGTAATTAGTAATTCCGATCGAAAGAACTCAAATACAGACTATGATTTCTTTGATAATATCTATTCTGCACATAGAATTAAGCGAGTTAAATCAACTCGTATGATTAACTGTAATAGCGAAGCAAGAGGAAAAATTAAGGAATTGCTTATTAGTAATTTTTGAGGAGAATTGGTATGGATATTAGAAAAGGCACAAAACTTATAGAAAATGGCACGAAAAAGGCAATTATTGAATTTGTGTTCACCGACTATATTATTTATGTTTTTCAAGGGAATTTATCTCAGTTTGATATCGTGATTAAGTATAAAAAAGACGGTAAGCGCATTAGAACACCGAAACATATTCATTGGGTAGTTGATATTATGATGAAAATGCAAGGAAATGAAGAAGTTACAAAGAAATATCTTTTTGCAATACAAAATTGTTGGAATAATTGTGTGCCGCTTCTAAATAACGATTTTGAAACCTTAAAGACCTTAATTGAAAACGGTGAAAAAGATATTAAAATAGAACAGTATTTTGACTTGAATCCTTTTGGTGAATATGATGTTGAATTTCTATATGTATTAATGGAATTGTTGGCTTTGCAAGAAAAGACTAATAGAGAGGATGCCTATATGTTTGGTAAAACCATAGAGGAATTGCTTGAAGCTGACAGAGATATTTTCAAAATTATTTCCACAGCGGGATTTAGTGGAAGAAGGGGTTAATATGTCAAACAGAAATTTTAGTGCTTGGTTATCGGGCTTTCGTGGTAGTATTGCGGACTATGGTTATTGCATAGATTTTGATAAGGTTCACAAAAATGTGGGTAGTATAAAAATTGAACTTAATATTTTGAACTCACTTATCGGCTCTAATAACATAGAAACAGATTTTGAAAACCTGATAAACAAATATACTGAAACGTTGAAGTGCATACCTCTGCTTTTGGCAGTTAGGTCGAATTAAATATATGCGATTGATGGCGACGGAGACTATACATATAATTTTAAGAAGTCTAATCTTTCGGTCGAGCAATATAAGATATTTATGCTTAAAACCGGACTTTTTGATTTAATAGAAAATCATATTGTCAACAACCTTGTAGATTATGCAACGGGTGTTGAAACAGGTCTTGACTCCAACGGTCGTAAAAATCGTGGCGGTCATTTAATGGAAAACTTAGTTGAAAGTTTTATCCAAAAAGCAGGTTTTGTTAAAGATGAGTCCTATTTCAAAGAAATGTATATTCATCAGATTACCGATAAATGGGACATAGATCTTTCGGCTATTTCAAATCAAGGAAAAACAGAAAAGCGTTTTGATTTTGTTGTTAAGACTCCTAATATGATTTATGGTATCGAAACTGATTTTTACGGCAGCGGTGGAAGTAAATTAAACGAAACAGCACGCAGTTAGAAAACACTTGCTCTCGAAATCGATACAATCGACGGTTTTACTTTTGTTTGGTTTACCGACGGAAAAGGTTGGACAAGTGCTCGCCATAATCTTGAATAAACCTTTGATGTTATGGAACACATTTATAATGTTAAGGATATGGAAAATGGCATAATTACAGAGGTTTTTGAATAATGGCAAAGAAAATTACAAAATGGGAACCTGATTATTTCGAGTTGGAAATGACAACACATTGGTCTTTCCCAAAGCGTGGCGAGTGGGCAACTCACGATGCAAAATGGCGAGGAAATTGGTCGCCGTATATTACACGAAACATTATATTAAGATATTCAAATGAGGGAGATGTAGTTCTTGACTAATTTGCAGGTGGTGGAACTACTCTCGTTGAAGCAAAACTTTTGAACCGTGATATTATCGGCGTTGATGTCAATGATGTTGCACTTGATAGATGCAAAGAAAAAATAGATTTTGAGCATGAAGGCGCAAACGGAAAGGTTTATATCCGGAAGGGAGATGCCCGAAATTTAGATTTTATTTCGGATGAAAGCATTAACCTGATTTGCACCCACCCGCTCTATGCCGATATAATTAAATATAGCGATGGCATAGACGGGGATTTGTCGCAACTCAGAGTGAAAGATTTTCTTGAAGAAATGAAAAAGGTAGCTGCAGAGAGCTACCGTGTCTTGAAAAAAGATAAATTTTGTGCTGTACTTATGGCGATACAAGACAAAAAGGTTATATGCTCCCATTGTCTTTTGATGCTATGAAAATTTTCCAAGATGCCGGATTTACTCTTAAAGAATTGATTATAAAAGAACAGCACAACTGTAAAGCCACAGGATATTGGAAAACAAATAGTGTAAAATATAATTTTTTGCTGATTGCACACGAGTATTTGTTTGTGTTTAGGAAGTGAATTATTGATAAGGAGGTATACATTTGAAAAATAATGAGGTTTCATTTGCTGATAAACATCCAAAGTTGAATATATTTTTAGGACTGGTATTAATTATAGTGATAAGTGCATTTTTGATAATCTGTGCCAAATTAAATCAAAATTTTAAGTACAGGATAGTTAAAGTCTAAAAAAACCTTTTTTAATTAATCAATATTATATTCATAAGTTTTTAGGTTTTTTGAAATTATACAGCAATTCAATAAGCACAAAAGATTAAGAGCTATCAGACATCAAGTCCGATAGCTCTTTTCTTTTTTGTGTTCGCTTTTTATTGCAATCAAAATAATTTTGCTTTCAGAATTTTTTTATGCATATCAAGTTCAGCAACGATTTGCTCGTCTGATGACATACTAAACGGTATAGAAAATTTTCCAAGTTCGGCTATTGTAATTTCTTCAACTTCTTTATCTTTTATTATTAATTCTTGAATTTTATTGATTGCTTTATCTCTATTTAAAGTGTCAAATATTCTATAATCAAAAATAATTATCTATTTCAGCTATGCCCTTGATTAGAGACTCTTTATTGCTTTTATAATCAGTTGATGTATAACTATATGTTACCTATTATCTGTTAAGCAATACTTCCATAATATTCATAAGATTCTTATAAACACCCATTTTCTTTGCATATTTTGAAAGATGTGTAAGATTATTTTTAAAATCTAAAGCGTAGGCATTAACTGCCTTATTAAATATTTCGTTGTCAAGTTTAGTTCGATACTTAAAGCAGTCACAGATTGTTCGTTCTCGATCATAAACTTTTAATGCAACGCCATTGAACTCTTCGACAGTAATTCCGTAAAGGTAAAACTCGTTTTGGATATAATATGCTTTTACCGGTACTTCCTGCATAGCTTTAATTGCTCTTGAAAAAAAACGGAGAACAGCTACTGACTATTCACGAGGAGTAAAATCACTATATCCGTAATGAAACAATGCAGACTATCCCCTGAGGTAACAGTTTTGAAATGAGAATTTATTTGGGTAGTTCATCAGTATTCGGCAATTTTAAAATCCGTTTCTGATTAGATCAAAATAGCCTTGAATGCACAGGGAAACAACCTCATATTTTCTAATCCCTGAGCTACAAAATATGTTGTTTTTGCAACACTTCCGACTTTATTAAAAACCTCAATTGAAATTTCATGTTTATTCAACAATCCACCGACTTTCCACACACATTTATGTAATAGTATAGTTACATTATTAAAAGTAAGCATTAAAAAAAACTATCTACACACGATTGCTAAAAAATATGCGTGTAATAAATCAAAAATATATTGCGAAAAAATGATACTTATGTTATGGCACTAGTAACGAACTAATCAGGTTGCAATTATTCTTTTCTAGCAACGATCGGTTTTATCGTACCTGATAAAAAAATGATAAATTCTCGTCATATAGGTATGATAATATGGATTATCAAAATACTGCGAAGACTACACGATATATTTTATAAACAAAATTCGTTAAGTTTAGCCTTTCGGCAACGAGTGGGAATAGTAGCAAAATTTTCTAAAATGGTTGATTACAAGCTATATAGGGAGCAAAACAGATGCTAGTACTAAAATGGTACTGGAAGTAAAAAAGAATAAATTGAATAATAAAAGACTGTGTAAAATTTTGTGTATAAAAACCTCCTGATAAGGGTAAAGAAAAACTAATCAGGAGGAATTTTAATGCCGAGAAGAAGACTAAAATAAACAGGAAATAAAATATCTAAAATGTTAACTGAGGAATATAATCCTCAAAATGTATAAGATAATCAAAATGCACTAAAAAACTTTTAGGCAAAACAATGAATGAACTCTCAAAAGCAGAACTTGAAGCACATTTAGACTATGGGTATGGGAAAATCCATTATCAATTAACACAAGAAATAACAAAAAAACTGTTAAGTCATATTACGAGGAATGGCTCAAATATTGTCCTAGTTATCTATATATTTTGAAGAGGGGGGGGTAACTTAGGAAAATAAATAGTAAGTTATCTATAAATTATAAAAAATTTACAGTTTATTAAAGTTGTGTAAAATTAAGACAAGTGCCATTCCTATAGGAATAGACAAACATTGATACATAAAAATGTATCAACCATTACCCTTTTATCAGGATTTAGGTTGATAAATAAAATTATTTACAGACCCTATTAGGTCCAATTTTGTGGGGGCACCTTAAATATAAGTGGTCTTAATTTAATTGTATAAAATATTTATTTCATATTTTATATTTTTCTTTAATGTATTGAGCAATATTATCAGAATCTGGGTATATAAATTTTCTATTTATACCTATATTATCTAGTTCATGAAGTATTTGTTTTTTATTACTTATTACAATCTCATATTCATAATCAATATTCTGTACCACCTTCTTAATCACATTAATATTTAAAGTGGAGCTTTGTTTAGACGAAGGTAAGGTTTTTTCAGTACTTAATTGATATATAAACAACCCCTCTTGATTTTTCCATCTATCAAATTTTATAGAAGGTTTATATATTATTATTGGGAATGCAGGAAATTTATAATCGCGTATTTCATAAGCTAATATAAATAGTATAATTAAAGGTTTATAATTTAATTTGTTTATCCTATCAAGATATGGGTTATCTTTATTAATATCAGTATCTATAATTATTTCTCTGACAAATTTTAGATTACAAAATTCTAGATAAAACTTCTCAAGTTCATCTTTTTCACTTGTATTACAATATCTGTCTAACAGATTCATCAATTCCATTATTTTCTCTTCGTTTTTAATTATATTATAATCCTCGTGTATAACTGTGTTTTTAAAGCCTTTATCATGAGCTTCTAAGATATATTTACATAATTTTAATTTCGAATAAATATTATTACTACTTATATAAGCCTTATCTAGTGATGCTTGAGCTAAGAAGTCAACCACAATATTTTCAAAAAAAGTTGAATTTGGGATTTTTAAGAATTTTCCTCCGGTTTCTTGAAAGTGGCTTCCTATCTCCTTCATGTCAATATTAATAGAGACTATGTCATCTTCATTATTATATACTTTAGAAGTTAGTGGATCGGCTATATTTAGATCATTACTAATTGCATATATTATTCCATCAGAATCTATATCATTTTCACAAGCGAAATATAATGCTACTATTGGATTTTCAGTTATATCTAATAGTTCTGTTGGTAATCCATGATGTTGACTATATGCTATAAAATTTTCTCTACTATCACTGTCTAACATATAGGCAATTTCTCTAAAGTAATCACGTCTAGCTTCTATTAGATAATTTTGAAATTGTGTTTTTCTATATCCGCTAGCTAGTAAAGGTTTTTTGTACTTAGCGCCTTCTCCTCTAAAGAAAAATTCACTTCCATTTGATGTTATTTCTTGAAGAACTTCCATAAAACTAATTAAGTTTGTTATTTCAAATTTTTTCATGTTATAATTATACCACTAAATGATCGAAATAATACCTTATTGGATTGTTAGATAATATATATTTTGTTTGAATGCTTTAACAAGACAGACTGGTGAGTGCTTAAGTTAAGTAAAAATAATGGTCAAGAATTAACAATAAAGGCATATGGTGATATCTATAATCAAACTTATGAATTAAAAAATAAGGACTTCATTATAAAAAAACTTAAAGTATAAATAATATAAAAACAAATATTTGAATAATAAAATAATATTAGATATTACGTCTGATTTGAGTAACGCATATTAATTTATTTAGAATTCTAGATCAAAATAAAAATAAACAAGATTAGTATCATACTGATGAACTTTTATAATTTCCAAACATTAATGTAGGATTGTTTGGAAAAGAAAATATTACTCCATAAATGATTGAACAAATAATAATGACAGCTGATTATGATAACCGTAAATTGTTATTATAACTATGTATTTTAGTTAAAAATATATTATGATTAGAGTAAGTGATATAATTTTGAAATTATATCTGGAATTGATTCAATAGAAATTAATATAAATGTAACAATTTGCATACTTATTATGGAAGGAAAATAATGATAATAAAAAATATTGAGTACCCTGAATTATTGGTAGAGGCAATAAAAAATGATAAACTTGTGATTTTTTGTGGGGCAGGTATATCGATGAGTGAACCAACCAATCTACCTAGCTTTAATGAACTTTCGGATAAAATAGCTGAATTGACCAATCAAGAAAAAAGAAATGATGAGTCCGATGAGCAATACTTAGGTAGAGTTGGAAATTTAGGTCATGATGTACACAGTAAAGTTTGCGATATACTCAATGCAACTCAGACTCAACCAAATACAAATCATGAAACTTTGATTGATTTTTTTAAAAAAGACATTCGTATTGTTACTACTAATTATGATATTATGCTTGAAAGTGCCTTAGAAAAAAAGGGAAGAAAGGCAAATATATATTCTTATCCAGCATTTCCATATGGTGATAAATTTAATGGAATTGTTCATTTACATGGTGATGTTAATAATCCTACAGATATTGTGCTTACAGATTCTGATTTTGGAAAATCTTATATGTATCATGGAAATATAACAATGTTTTTAAGAGGTTTATTTGAGTCAGAATATACTGTACTTTTTATTGGATATAGTTATAGTGACATTGTAATGAAGTATTTTACAAGGTCATTACCAGATTTATCTGGTAAAAAAAGATATATTTTTACTAGTAGTGACCAAGCTAGTAACTATAAACCATTAGGATTAACTCCTATAATTCATGAAAAAAATAATTATAAGCAAATATATGAGTCCCTACTTAGAGTATCTAATTTGGTAACCAGGGATGATAATAGCTGGAGTTTAAGAATTAAGGATATTTCAGAAGAAGTACCCAACAAAATAAATGATGAGTTTGACTTCGAAATTAAAGAAATATTAAATAATATACACTATTCCAACCAGTTCTTTGCAAAAGTAAAAAGTAGAGAATGGGCAGAATACCTTTTCAATAAAGGATATTTTGATGAGGTTTTTTCTAATAATAAAGTAGATGATTTTGGTATTCAAAGGATAGAATGGCTTGCTAGAGAAATAATTGTAGATAAAACCGATTTATTTTTGAAATTTTGTTATGATAAAGATTTTATGTTGAGCAACCAATTACAGATAGAAATTGCGACAATAATTTGTAATAAAAATACTAAAATTGAAAAAATAGAAAAATTAATTAATTTAATTGACTTCAATAATTTAGATTTTATTTCGGTGGATAGATTGTTATATGTTTGCTATTTAAATACACCTAAATTAGATTTCGTGGCAAGCGAAATTTATTCTAAAAGTTTATCGTTCGTATTAAATAAGAAATCCATTATGTCGGTAGATAAAATAGATATAGATTTTAAATTCGGAAAATATGAAAATGAATACTTATGGGAAAAGTATAAATCTTTCGAAAAAAAATATTATATTAATATATTAAATAATATCTCAAATCAGATTTATAAATTGCAAAGATACAAAATTATGGGATTTAATATAGAAGAATTTGATTTTGCTTCTTTCTACCCAATATCTGAAGAGTATCTAAGCAATCATGAAGAATTTACTATTATTTTCAAAGAGCTTTTATTAGGTATGGATAATAAGAATAAGGAATATTGGTATCAAACATATATTTCATCAAATATTTCTATATTGCTTAGATCTGCATTATTTATATTAAGACAAATTTCCAATCTGACTGGTAAAGAAAAACTAGATTTATTACAATCTAATAATATTAAAATCTTAGATATAGGCTTAAGGGAAGAGTTATTTTGGCTATATACAGATATCTTCCCTAAATTGGAAGATGATGATAAAAAAATATTTTTAAATGAAATAATGAATGAAGAAAAACTTCATGATAATTTTACTGACGAATTATATTTTTATCAAAAATATAACTTATTAATATGGCTACAAAGGTTAGATGAAAGCAATCAGGATATTATTAGTAATATAAATTCTATTAAAGAGAAATATGTTTATTTTAAACCACGAGAAAATCCAGAAAAATCAATAGGTCCTACTAAAGTTAGATGGGGTGATGCACAATTACCATACACTGAAATAGAAATTGTTAATAACTTAGAAGGAATTATTGATGAATTATTATCCTATGAAGGAGATGGGTTTGAACGAGCGGAGAGAATAACGCTGATTAGAAAATTAGAGAAAATTTGTTCTGAAAATGAAAATTTTAGGCAGAAGCTTATAGAATTATTAATCAAGGAAAATAAACTAGATACCGATTTATGGAGAGGCATTATAATGTCTTTAGGAAAATCTAATTTATCTGAACAAAAGTTAATATATACTTTTAATAGGGTATTTTTTAATCCGATAGTTGATATTTATAACCTTGAGATATCTCGTGTTATTTTTTCAATTGTAAATACAAGAAAGAATATTAGTGATAAACTTGTAAATTTCTTTTATAAAAAGATTAATTTATTATGGAAGTATTCCAGTAATACAGAAGAAAAATCACTTGATTATATGACTAGAGCATTGAATTCATCCAAGGGTAATTTAGCTTTATCATTAATTAAATTAATAGAAATTTCAGTAAAGAATAGTGGAGAAAAATATTTAGATGATAGATTTAAGGATTTTTTAGAACAAATGTTAAATGAAGAAGGATATAATGATTCTTTAGTTGTTATACTAGGTAATGCATCTTTCTTTTATAGTATTGATAGTGATTGGTGCAAAGAAAATATTTTATATAGATATAGATCTAAAGATAAAGAAACCGTAAATATAGCGTGGAATGGATTTGTACATCAATCATATTTATACACAGAATTTACGTTGATTTTTGAGCCTATATATCATGAAGCTATTAAAAACTTAGATATATTTGGTAAAAATCTGAGAAAAATAATATTAAAAGGATATGTATCTTTAATTTTTAAATTTTCAGAAAATCCTTTAAGAGATTATATTCCTAATATATTTAGTGGTGATATGGCAGATGCAACATTAGAATTATTTTATTTTGAGTTATCGAAAGGTATTGACCAATTAGATAAAGCGGGAAGAAAAGAAATATTTGATAAATGGATAAAAGAATTCTTAGACAGACGAGCAGAAAATTATCCAATAAAAACATCTAACCATGAAAAAAACCTTATTATCAAATTTTTAGTGAAATTTCCTTACTTTACTAGCAATTTAGAGGAAATATTAAAAAAATTTGATAAAGAATTTACTATAGAGCAATCTACTTTATATTTTTTCACACAAGCTATTGAAATATCAAAAGATAATGCAGAGCTGGTAAATAAATTAATGGTATTTGTTACTAATCAAATGAAAAATAATAAACAAGAGTTAATAACTTATGATATTAAAGAAAATTTGAAGAGTGTATATTATAACATTTCAAAATATGAAGTGAATGTAGATAACTTAGAAGAAAACCTTAGGTTTATGAATATTATTCAATAGAGACTTATATATCGCAAATAATTTAAGAAAAATTTATTTAGAAGAATTAAAATTTAGCTCTTATAGTATCTTCACTAAAAAAACCTATTAGCCTGGATAAAAGAATACAACGGATACATACCAATTACTTAAATAGGCTTTTGGCGTTTATAAGGAATAAATGCCTAGTTTTATAAAATCAGTTATTGAAAATGAAAGATTAGTTTCAAATAGGAAAATGGAATGAAACTAACAAAAGTTTATGACTATGGTGGGAAACATTATGTTCTTTGTGCGGTTGGAACAAAGGGATTTATAGTATCGGTTTATCCTGGAGAAGGTACAAGATAATGAAGAAATTAATCATAATGTTAGATTTTATATCTGATCCACTTAGGAAGGATGTTTTTGATACAAAAAATAAAGAGTTAGTTACAGGAATAGATCTTGTTGACAATGATGAATATGTCCAAAAAAAATTATAATAATCAGCCAGTGTTTTTTGACAAAAACCAAGAGAAAAAAGATAAATACAAAATGCTTGATCTGCTTGGAAAACTTATGAAAAGACTTGATGAATTAAATCACGTCTCCTTCGAGATAGATTATAGGGAAAATGAGAGAGTTAAAACCTATAAATTTTTTCCTGTACTGGGACTGGGGCGGGACTAAAAATCTGAAAACGTCATATAATTAGATGGATTTAGTGATACTAGAAAAAAATAGAATCTAGTATCTTGAATGGTTTAGGATATATCGTACGTTTGGAAAAGAAGAATGGGAGTAAAACTCCCCTGTGTGGGAGTTTTATCCGAAAAATAGCGTAGAGTGCGGAGAACAGTGAAACTGCGATTTTCGTTAGTCGCAAAAAAATAAAATCCTTGTAGAATCAACAGTTACAGAAGATAAAAAACTGTAATTGGGATCAAAATGGGAACATTTGTAAAAAAAGAATAAATTGAATAATAGTTCCAAGTGGTTTACATTTGGATAAAAAATTAGACCGTAGTTTCAAGCTGCGGTCTTTTTGCGTATATACTTATTTCGAAAATCTTAGTTTTATATTATTTTATAGATTATTCTAAATTAGAATATTTTTCATTTTTAAATTTTAAGGCTACATTTGTTTTTATAATAAGAGTATATGGCAAAATTTAAACATAATTTCATAGATATTGCTAACATAAATAGCTTTTATAAAAAAATGATTAAAATTAATTGGTAAAATTAGATTATTAATTAATTTAGCAAATAATTATATAATGCGAAAATAAATTGTTAGTTTAGAATTCTAGCTTTATCGCAAATCTGATATAATAATTATATTGGATGAGGATTTCGATAAACCGATAAATTAAATCAGAAACATTGGAACTAAAAGAAAAAATAAAGATGCAATTACAAAGGAAATAGTATCTTCCCTTAATGGCGCATGAGGAACAATTCTAATTGGTATAAAAGATAATGGACTTGTGGTTGGAATTTACAAAATTGTTGAAGTTTTTAGAGAAATATGGGAAAGACGTTTTTGAAATTGAAAGCAACTATATTAGATGTACTTATTCCTTTTGAGCGAGAAGTAATTGGCTATATCGGCAAAAGAAATGTCGGTTTTAGTGTCGTATTGAATAAGACTGAAAAGAAAGTGATAGAAATTTTGATAGAAAATCCAAGATTTAAATCAATTCAACTTTCAAAAAAATAGGTGCAGCAAAGAGAGCTATCGATAGGACATTGAAATCTTTACAAGAAAAGATACTAATAGAAAGAATTTGCTCAAAGCGTGATGGAGGTTGGATTGTGATTATGTGAGGAATAACTATGAAAATTGGTAGAAATAATCCTTGCCCATGTGGAAGTGGGAAAAAATATAAAAAATGTTGTTTGGGAAATGAGAAAACTTTTCTTATTGGAGAAGATTTTTTTTATAGCCAAATTAAGCCACATTATAAAAATGTTAAATTTGATATAAATAGATTTTTAGAATTTGAGATATCTTTGCCATTTCAATTAGCATTGGAAGATAAGAGTTTATTTAATTTTACAAAAGAAAACTGTATATTGCATTATTTTTATAAAACACATGAACGTGAAGAGATTATTGTTGAACATAAGGATTTATCCGTAAAAAAGTATTATACTTCTGTCATTGTTGCGATAAGTTATAATTTTGATATATACAAGGAAGAAACTTATGAAGAAATAAATAATAAATTATTTGATTATTCATTAGAAGAGCTTAACAAACAAATTATAGCTTATGGTGTTTGTACAAAAGATGATAGTTGCTTCAGAGTGACCAAAGAGATGCTCTTTCCTGTAATACTTATGAATTTAGTAAATCTAGAGGAAATAAAAAATGAGAAAAGTATATTTACGCTTAATATGAATGTACCATATAAAAAAGAAAGTTTAAAGCAAGAAAATATTTATGAGTGTCTCAGAATTTATAATATTTATAATGAAAAATCAAATCCTTTGATATATTCGGAAATGTATGTTTTAAAAGCTAGGAGGAAATTCAGAGAGGGATTCTACGATGATGCTGTTATAAGTATTCAGACGAATATTGAGATTTTAATTAGAATCATTTATAGAGAAGTTTTAATTTGTTCAGGTGTGAGTGAATCAGATATAGAAAATAAACTTGAGGATGAAAGCTTTATGAGTATAGTAAAAAAACAATTAGCAAGATATATTGGTGGGATATGGGATATAACTAGAGAAGAAACACCAATTTGTAATTGGTATAATAATACTTATAAATTGAGGAATAGAATTGTTCATGGTGGCTATTTTCCAACTTTCAATGAAACGGATATAGCAATAAGTGCAGCAATGAAATTTAGAGAATATATTTTTAATAGAGTAAGAGAAAAGAAAAAAATATACTCCAAATTGAATGAATATTTTAAGTAAAATATAAATCTTGATCTGAAAAAATAAATTTCTGCTTAAAAAATCAGATAAACAGTAATTAACTAGATGATAAGACTAAAACATATAAGATAACTTAAAATGTAAATTCCTAAAAAACACATTTATCGTGGTGAATAATGATTAAAAATCATTAAAATTAATCTAGTTTACCTCCAAACCCTTCCAGTATTTCGGATATTAAATGCAAGATTGAATTATTCATCTTGCATTTTTTTGTTTGAAATATAATTTTTTATTGTATAAATATAGTCTTACTTTTAATAGATAAGCATTTATAAGTAAAAACAACAGAGAGAAAATAAGTTGGGGAATGATGGAAATATCAGTTTTACAATAATTTTTGTATTGTATATTGAAAAAATACAAATGTGAATTTTTATAATGAATGATATAATATAATTATAAATATAATTTTTTACAAAGGGGTAGTTGTTGTATGGAAATCATTGTTTTATTACTTATAGCATTGGCTATTATAGGAATTCCTTCATATTTGATTTTTCGTATTTTTAAGAAATTCGATGAAAATAAGATTGTTTATTCTCCGGAAGAAGTTACTAAAAGACTTCGAAGAGGATTCTATTTGTCGAATTGGGGGATTGACTTATTATTTGGGGGGATCCTTTCTTTTATAATAATGTTTTGTGACGTTAATGAGGTTTTTATGTTTCTTGCTACAATTGGTACATTAGTTATTGGGCTTATTGTATTTTTTGTTGGAAGAATTCAGGTGGGAATGATGACAAGATACATTAATTTTTGTAACCGAGAACGCACAGAATTTGAAGAATGGATTTTACAGAATATGCTGTACATAGAAGAAGCGGCCGCGATTAGAAATGGATTAAATTCTATAACGAAAGTAATTCCTGGTGTTACAGATGATATGATTTCAGCTATGAATAGTAAAGACATAATCAGTGGTTATAGATCAGTAGGAAAAATTTATACTGGAAATAATATTTTTAAAAATCATTGGCCGATAATTTCTATTATAGGGATAATTCTAATTTGTGTTGTAATTACTATAGTAAAATGAGCTTTATTGGTAAGTATATAAGAATTGGAGAATAAAGAATATTCGAAAAATAGAATTAGTTTTAGTAAATCTTTCATTAGAAAATGTACGATAAAATTTAGATATTAGGAAGTTTGCAAAATAAATACTGTAGTAAGAGAGGGAGTATGAAATTTATTTATTTAATTATGGGACCTTTTGATTCTAGTATTGATAGAAAGGCTATTGGAAAAAATAATAATGCTGAAATTATTGGTGTTAGAAATTTGGATGAGGCTAAAGTGGTTGCTAAATCTTTAATTGGTCTTGCTGATGTTATTGAGCTTTGTGGGGCTTTTGGGGAAAGTGGTGCAAGGGAGATTATTGATGCAACTTGTGGGAAAATTCCTGTTGGCTTTGTTGGGCATTTGGATTGTCAAAATGATTTGTTTGATGAAATTTTTTCTTAAATTGTATTTTTTATTAAATTTATTTTGTAATTAAGAGAAAAAAGAATTTAAAAAAAGAGCCATTTCTGGCACTTTTTTAAATGCTTATTTTTCAATAAGTTTTGCTAATTCGATTTTGATTATTTTTTAATTATTTATTCCACAATTCTTCTGCGACTGGTTTCCAATCTTTGGCGTAGTCTTCGCATTTATCGCACAAGTCGTCTACGTTTTCTTTTTCTAGTATATCTGTGGATTTTGCCATTGATTTTTTTACCATTTCTCTTAATAAATTTGGATTTTCTAGCATTGGACATGGTCTTAACATATTTTCGTTAAATGGTTGTCCGTCGTGATATGCCATAAATAATGGTGATTGTAGGCTTTCTACTAGGGTTTTTTCTTTTATATTTGAGTCTGAATAATGGATAAATACGCATGGTTCTAAATCGCCGTTTGCATTTATGTGAAGGTAATTTCTTCCTCCTGCAATGCAGCCTCCGATATATTCAGCGTCATTTTGAAAATCTAGGAAGAATAATGGTTTTGTTTTTCTAAATTTCCTTAATTGATGGTAAACGTGTTTTCTTTGGTCTGGTTTTGGTAAGAGTTCTTTGCCTGTACCTTTTCCTACTGGCATAAAGTGGAAGTACCAAGCAAATAATGCGCCTCTTTCTATCATTTCTTCTACAAATTCTTCGCTAATTATTGACTCATAGTTTTGGGAAGTGTAGCAACAAGATATTCCAAATGGTAGTTTATTTTCTTTTAACAAATTCATTTTTTCTATAACTTTATTATAAACTCCATCTCCTCTTCTTGCATCTGTTGTAAATTCTTCTCCTTCGACTGATATGGCTGGAACTATGTTTTTAAGTCTAAGCATTTCGCCAATAAATTCTTCATCGATAAGGGTTGAATTTGTAAAAATTAAAAATTCACAGTCATTGTGTTTTTCGCAAATTTTTATTATATCTTTTTTTCTTACAAGTGGTTCTCCGCCTGTAAATATGTAAAAATATATTCCAATTTCTTTTCCTTGACAAATTATATCATCAATTTGTTCGTAGGATAAATTTAGGCTATTTCCATATTCTGCTGCCCAGCAACCCTTACATTTTAAATTGCAGGCTGTTGTAGGATCTAGAAGAATTGTCCAAGGAATATTACACTTATATTTTTTTCTACTTTCTTTTTTCAAATCTTCACTGAATAAGACTGAATTTAATAGAAAATTTATAACTGTTTTGTCGAACACTTCGGGATCTATTGTGTTTAGCATATTTAATATGTATTTATGGTAAACATCTTCTGGATCTTTTATTACTTTATCTATTGTTTCTATTTGTGTTCTATAATCATTTGGCGAAATTTTTTTTGCTAAATCAATTGCTTTTTTTAAATTTTTTTCTGGATCTTTGTGAACATATTTTAAAGTTTTTTCTACACCGTATGTTTTGACTTTATTATTTAAATTCATAATTCCTCCTTTTAGTAATTGAAATATTAAAAATAAATTTTCATATAATAATTTTTTCTAATTGTTCGTATGATTTTTTTAATAGTTCTATAAGCTCATCTTCTTTTTCTGGATTTGCATCATATAATTTTACTGCAAGTAAAATTGGAGAATAAAAGATTGTTGATAGAACTTTCAAATCAGCAAATTTGCTTAGCCCGTAATAATCTATAATTTCTTGTTGTTTTGTCATTGGGTTATGGATAAATTTTTCTACATAAAATTGCATGGCTTGTGGATTTTTGTACATTTCTATAGATAACATTTTCCTAACTTTTGAAACAAAGGGATCGTGAAGTAAGTATTTAAAAATATCTATAGATAATTTTTCTATATTTAATGTTTTTTGATTATTTTTTATTATTTTGTAATCATCCACATCATCAATTTGATTGTCTATTCTAATCATTGCATCTTTTACGATAGTATCAAAAATATCTTTTTTTGATTTGAAATGTTTGTAAATAGAAGGAGCTTTTATGCCAACTTCTTTTGCAAGATTTTCCATAGACATATCTGAATATCCATATTTGGAAAATAAATCCAGGGATTTTGACAAAATTTTTTCTTTTGTATTCATTAGACCTCCTAAGAAATATTTCTTAATTCCATTATAGGCTAATAATCATTAGCTGTCAATTATATTTATTTTTTAAGATTTTTTTATTTTTAATTATAATTTGGTTTATTTTTAAAAAATTTTTTTAGCAGATAAAAATTTTTAAAAGGGGAAAATATTTGTCTGATTTTAATTTGTTTTTTAGTTTGAAATATTTATTTTTCAATTGTTGTTTTATATTTTTTATGATAATATTATAACTAGGTGAGATTTTTGAAAAATCTTTTATCTTAAAAAAATTATTTGGAGGAATTATGCAATTATCGACTTTATCGTCTTTGCAATGGAACCTTATTGCAGGGGGACTTGCAATATTTTTGTTCGGTATTAATTTGATGGGGGATTCTCTTACAAATTTTGCTGGACCAAAACTTAGGGGATATGTAGAAAAGTATACGTCAAATCCTATTAAAGGAGTTCTAGTTGGAATTGTTATTACGGGATTAATTCAATCATCATCAGCAACTACAGTTATAGCTATTTCTTTTGTTAGGGCAGGTGTGATGAGCCTTGAGCAAGCAATCGGTGTAATTTTGGGTGCTAATATTGGTACAACTGTTACAGCTGTTTTGATTGGTTTTAATTTAGATTATTTATCTTATTTTATTTGCCTTATTGGAGTTATTGTTTTTTTATTTTCAAAAAAGAGAAAGGGCAAATATATTGGAGAAATTTTAATTGGTTTTGGACTTTTATTTATTGGTCTAAAAATGATGGGAGATAGCCTTGCTGAGCTTAAAAATATTCCAGGCTTTGAAGATATAGTTACAAATCTTGGCAAAAATCCTATAATTGCTGTTTTGGTTGGAGCAGTTCTTACTGCTATTATCCAATCTTCATCTGCTTTTATTGGTATTGTTCAATCTTTGTATGCGTCTGGAGCTATTGGCTTAAATCTTTCTTTAGGATTTTTATTTGGAGCAAATATTGGAACTTGTATAACTGGAGTTCTTGCATCTTTGGGTGGCTCTTTGTCTGCAAAAAGAACAAGCTTATTCCATGTTTTGTTTAATGTTATAATTTCAGCAATATTTTTGGTATTATTGGTGCCTTACGAAGGATTTATTTCTTTTGTTTCTGATAAATTTTCCTTAAATCCAATGATGACTATTGCCTTGGGACATTTTTCATTTAACTTTGTGGGTATGATTTTATTTGTTCCAATTATTAAGCAAGTATCAACAATACTTCACAAAATTATTCCTGGTAAAGATTCAATTTTCTCTGACGTTTCAGACATTGAACTTGAAGAAAGTCTAATAAATACTTTCCCAGCAGCAGCTCTTGACCAAGCGAAAACTGCCATCATAAAAGAAAGTAAAATTGCTCTTGAAACTATAAAATCAACTCAAAAATATTTAAATTCAAGAGATAAAAATGATTTATCAACTGCCAATCAAGCTGAGGCTTTGGTAAATGAAATGGATACAAAAATTCAAAAATATATCTTAGATATTTCAAAATCAAATTTAGTTAGCGAGCTTGAGGCTGATATACACAATTATTTGCAAGTACAAATAAATGTAGAAAGAGTTTCAGACCTTGCTCAAAATCTTGGAGAATATTTTGATGAAATAAATGAAGCGGGAGAAAAATATAACGATGAGGCCTTGGCTGATTTAAATAGTATTTATGAGCTTGTAATTCATAACTATGTAAATGCCATAGAAGTTTTTGAATCTGAAGATTCAGCCTTGTACGAAACACTCAGAGAAGATGAGGCAAACTTGGATTTATTAGAACAAAATTTAAGAAGATCTCATTATAGAAGACTTACCGAAGGCGAAAAATTATCTACAGTTGCAAGTTCAGTTTTTGTCGATATTGCATCAACAGTAGAAAGAATCGGAGACCACGCCTTTAACATTGCTCGTCTAACAGTTGACCCTGTAAAGGTTCACGGCGAATACGAAAAGCCAGTTGTTAAAATTGGTGACGCAAATTAAATAAATTTTTAAAAATCTCACGGAAAATTCTGTGAGATTTTTTTGTTTGGAAGTTGGGTAAGTATTTTATAGGATTCAAGATAAAAAGGAGAGCAGATGTTAGAAGTTAAAAATTTTACAAAAAAATACAATAATGGCAAGCTTGCCGTTGATAATATTTCTTTTGAAGTGAAAAATGGAGAAATTTTTGGGTTTTTGGGACCAAATGGTGCTGGAAAATCTACAACTATAAAGGCAATTGTAGGTATTATCAAAAAAACAAAAGGAGAGATAAGTATTGATGGATTAAAATTAGAAGATGATCCTATTTTCTACAAAAATAAATTTTCCTATCTTGCCGATAATCCAGATTTATTTGATAAATTTACAGGAGTTGAATACATAAATTTTGTGGCAGATATTTATGGAATTGATGAAAAAACTAGAGATGAAAGGCTCAATACCTATCTTGATTATTTTGATATAAGAGAGGCTATGGCTGATTTGATTTCTTCATTTTCTCATGGAATGAAGCAAAAACTTGCCATAATTGCATCCCTTATCCACGATCCAGATCTTTTGATTTTGGATGAGCCAATGGTTGGTCTTGATCCAAAATCTTCTTTTAATCTTAAAAAAATAATGAAAGAAAGAAAAGATGAGGGTAAGATGGTTTTCTTTTCAACTCATATTATGGAAGTTGCTGAAAATATTTGTGATAGACTTGCTATAATTTCCAAAGGAAAAATTGTAGCGGTAGGTTCGCTTTCAGAAATGAGGGCAAATCTTAATGAAAATAAATCCCTAGAAGAATTATTTTTGGAGCTTACAGATGAAAAATAAAAGATTAAAAATTCTTTTTAGGAAAAATTTTAAGGAAGAAATCGCCCAATATTTACCCGGAACAAAAGTTTACGGACTTCCAAATGATTATACACTGAGGATTTTATACATACTTTTGATGTATGGATTTTATACTGTTATGGGACTTGCAACATTTTCCTTGTTGGCATTTTCGTATTTAAGTAAAAATGATGAATATTCCTATTTTTTATCTGCCAGTCTAATCATAAGTATTTTTACAATAATTTTATCGGCGGTTGATTTGATTTCTGATTATTCAAAAAGCAAGGACACAAATATTTTGATGACTATGCCAATAAAAGATGAAGAAATTTATTTATCAAAATTTCTTGCCATAGTTTTATCAAAATTTGAAATATTTTATTTTTATATTTTGATGATTTTGGTTTATTTATTTAATATGGGATTTTCCTTTATTAAATTTTTTGGTATGATAATAAATTCATTTCCAATATTTGTAACATCAGTTGCCATAATTTCTATTTTTATAATGGTAATTATGAGGTATTCAAACATAAGATTTTACAAAACCAGTTTGAAATTTATTGGATATGGATTTTTGCTTTTGCTTTTGGGATTTATATATTTTTATTCTTATAGGAAAAATGGCGACGAAAATATAATTAAGCTAGTAACAAAATTTTTTTTAGACTATAAAGATAAGTTGTCACTTTTATTTTTCCATACAAGAATTTATGGAAAAAGTTTAGGAGGAAGTGGAATAGATTTTATTGTTTATACTTTCCTTCTTTATATATACACTTTTTTAATCTTATATATTTTGGCAAAAATTGCATCAAAAATATATTTTGATTCTCTATTAGGAAATGAAAAAAGAAAAATTCACAAGAAAAATATAAAAATATCAAGCAAAAAATCATCAACTATAATAGCAATTTTTAAAAAAGATTTTAAAACTATTATAAAAAGTCCGGTATATTTGTTTCCAATTATTTCATCTATGATAATTTTTACCTTTATATGGGGATTTGGGACAATTGAAATGTTTGATTTTATAAAAAAACTTGATTTTTCAAATGTAGAAATATATTTATTTATAATTATTGGAGCATTTGTCTTTAGATTTTTCATATCAGCAAACGACTTGGCAATAAATTCTTCCCTTTCAAGAGAAGGAGAAAGCTTGTACCAAACCCTAACCTTGCCAATAAGCCCAAAAGAAAATATTTTGGGAAGAGCCCTATCAATAAATCTTGTAAATTTAATTTTAAATATTTCTTTTTGTATGGTATTAAAATTTATAATTAAAATAAATATCGCCGTAAGCCTAGCGATATTTTTGGGCTTTACACTTGAAAGTCTTCTTTCATCATTTTTGGGACTTTTGATGGATGCAAATTCAGTAAACATTCATTGGCAAAAAGAAAGAGATCTTACAAAAGGCTCATCACAAAACGTAGGCTATTATGTAATTAGTGGAATAACAATGACAATAGTAGGAGTTTTTTCGTATTTAATTTATACTTTTACAAATATTTATGTTGGATTTTTATTTGTAATAAGCTTAATAATAATTTCTATAATTTTTTTATATAAATCTTCTTTAAAAAAATATGAAAAAGGATTCTATGATTTATAAAAAATACAAGAGTTTGATAAAAAAAGATTAGTTTATTTATCGAACTCTATTTTTTTACTCAAAATTAAAATAAAAAAATAAATTTTGAAATTATTTCCTAGAAAACGGTATTTTTAAAAGAAAAAATTGAAAGTATTTTCACACTCTAAGCCTTGAAAATGTTTCTAAAAAATCTTGACTTTTTGAAAGTTATTAATTATAATAACAATATAGGTAATTACCATATACGAGGAGGAAAATATGAAAAAATGGAAAACAACTTTGGTGGCATTGTTAGCAGTATTTGCACTTACATCTTGTGGAAATAATAAAGCAAATGATACTAGTAACAATGCAGCGTCAAACAAGTCTTCAGAAACTGAAAAAAGTTCAGATAATTCTGAAAAGGCTTTCGAAGGTAAGACATTAACACTAGCAGGTCTTGACGGCGGATATGGAACAAAAGGCTGGAAAAAAGTTATAGCTAACTTTGAAAAAAAGACAGGCGCAAAAGTAGAAGCAAAATTTGAAAAAAATATTCACGAAGTAATAAGACCAGAAATCCAAGCAGGAAATGCTCCTGACGTAATTTATAATAATATTGGACAAGAATCAGGTCTTACAGAAACTATGATTAAAGAAAAAATGCTTATGGATATAAGCGATGTTTTGGACAAAAAAGTTCCAGGAGAAGAAAAAACTGTAGGAGAAAAAATAATTCCAGGATTTACAGATACTGCTGTAACAAATCCTTACGGCGATGGCAAAACATATCTTGCTCCATTATTCTATTCACCAACAGGACTTTGGTATAACAAAGCAATGTTTAAAGACGGTGGTGGAAAATATGAACTTCCAAAAACAATGGATGAATTCTTAGCACTTGGTGAAGAAGCTAAAAAAGATAAAATTTCATTATTTACATATCCTACAACAGGATATTTTGACACATTCTCATTTGCAATGTTCTACAACATTGGTGGAAATGAATTATTTGATAAGTTGATGAACTACGATGCAAAAGCTTGGGAAAATGAAGCTACACCATATTTTGAAACAGTAGGAAAAATTTTGGAATACTTAAATCCAAATACAGTAGCTCAAGCTAACAACGAATCATTTACACAAAACCAACTACAAGTTATGAAAAACGAAGCATTATTTATGCCAAATGGAACTTGGGTAGTTGAAGAAATGAAAGATGCAAAAGGCGTTGCTGATGGATTTGAATGGGGCTTTATGCCACTTCCTTCAATGAAAGACGGCGAAAGATATGCATATTCTTGGTTTGAACAAATATTTGCAACACAAACTGCAAAAGAACCAGAACTTGCTAAAGAATTTCTTGCTTACTTGTATTCAGACGAAGCAGCAAAAGCATTTATAGAAAACGGTGGAGCAGTTCAACCAATCAACGATGTTGAAAATATGATAACAGATGAAAATCAAAAATTATTCTATTCAATCTATGGCGATGATGTAAAAGCAGCTCTAGGTGGATGGGCAGCAGCTCCAGCAGTTGAAGGTGTAGATATGTCAAAAGAATTATTTGATGCTATAAACTCAGTAGCAAATAAAGATAAATCTGTAAAAGATTGGCAAAAAGATGTAGTATCTGCAGCACAAAAAATATCAGAAGCTGTAAAAGCTGAAAAGTAATTGAAAATAATTAAGGCGGTCTATTCCGCCTTAAATTTTTATAAGGAGTTAATATGAAAAATAGTAAGGATAAAAAACGATTTATAGCCTTAGGATTATTACCTTCATTGATACTTTATACTATCTTTATGGTTTATCCTACCATAAACGTATTTTATGAGTCTTTGTTTAAAACGGGGGGCTTATCTGGAAATAAAACTTTTGTTGGTCTAGCTAATTTTAAATTATTATTTTCTGATAGTAATTTTATTAGGTCTTTTCAAAATACAATATTTTTAATAGTAATAGTTACAATCGTGACTATGTTTTTGGCAATTATTTTCGCATCAATTTTATCAAGAGAAAAAATAGCAGGTCAAAATTTCTTTAGGATTATATTTTATATACCAAACATCCTTTCTATAGCTGTTATTGCATCAATTTTTGCAGCAATTTATGGAATGGATCAAGGTCTTATAAATGGATTTATGAGATTATTTAATAGTAATCATACAAACGTTCCTTTTTTAGGAGATAGGATGTATGTTGTTTATTCAATTGGCTTTGCGATGATTTGGCAAGCAATTGGATATTATATGGTAATGTATATGTCAACTATGAGTCAAATTCCTGAACATTTATATGAGGCAGCAAACCTCGATGGATCTGGGAAAATTCGTCAATTTTTTGATATTACCTTACCACTTACATGGCAAACAATTAGAACTACATTAACATTTTATGTAATTTCAAATATCAACATAGCTTTCCAAATTATAAAAGCTTTGACAGGCGGAGGACCTGATGGTGCAAGTCTTACCCTATTAAATTATCAATATGAACAAGCCTACACCAATTCATCTTTTGGTTATGGACTTGCTATTGGTGTTGTCGTGTTCTTATTCTCTTTTATTCTTTCAGCAATAATTCATAGATTGACAAAAAGAGATATCATGCAATACTAGGAGAAAAAAATGAAGAAAAAATCAAAACTTTTTAATATATTTGTTTATTTGTGTTTGGTTATTTTTGCCTTATCAATTTTAGTCCCAGTTTTTTGGGTTTTTATGGCATCAATAAAAACAAATCCAGAATTTTATGGCAACCCTTGGGCCTTGCCTATGAGTTTTTACTTAAATAACTTTAAAGATGCGTGGGCCGCTGCTAATATGGGAGATTATTTTTTAAATTCTTTGATAGTTACAGCAATTGCTTTGGCTTTGCTTTTGCTTATATCACTTCCATTTTCATATATTTTAGCAAGAATGCAATTTAAAGGAAGAAGATTCGTAACTTCATATATAAAAGCAGGTTTATTTATAAACTTGTCATACATCGTTATACCAATATTTTTAATGTTAAGAGATGTTTCAAAATCTATTCCATTAGCTTTATTAAATAATAGATTTGTCCTTGCATTAATATATGCGTCAACAGCAGTTCCATTTACAGTTTATCTTTTGACAAACTTTTTCTCATCAATTTCTAAATCTTATGAAGAGGCAGCTTATATTGATGGGGCTGGTTATTATAGAACTATGATGGACATAATGATACCTATGGCAAGACCAGCAGTTATTACAGTTATTTTATTTAATTTTTTGAGTTTTTGGAATGAATATATTTTAGCCCTAACTCTTATGACTGATCCATCAAAAAGAACCTTGCCAGTTGGATTAATAAATCTTCAACAAGCAGCAAGAGGAGCAGCAAATTATGGAAGACTTTACGCAGGTCTAGTAATTGTAATGATACCAACATTAATAATTTATATTTTAGTTCAAAAACAACTTACTGAAGGAATGATGGTAGGAGGAGATAAGGGATGATAGATAAAAAAAGAGGAAGATTGACTCTTCCAAGTGAAGCTAATTTTTATGATGAAACTTGTGAGATGCTTGAAAAGCTTGGAGCAGATGCAATAAGAGATTCTGATGGAACATATCTTCCAGATGAGATTAAAGATATAGAAGGAGTTGATATATATACAAACTTCTTTCCAACTCGTGGTCACAACGAATTTGCAGAAACTGTTCCTTTTGAAAGATCTAGATTTTTCTTGATAAGTGATTTTGTAACAGCAACTAGCGATATTACAAAAATAGATTTTCTAAAAGGCTATTACAAAAAACAATTAATAGCTGATTATGATTATGATCCAAAAAAATGGTGGCAAGTTTATGATAGAAGCACAGGCGAAGTAGTTGATCCTTCAAATTGGGAAATTGATAAAGAAAAAGATATAGTTAGTGTAAAAACAATTCCTTATCATGTTTATACAGTAAACTTTTTGGCTTATGGAATTTGGGATCCAGTTCAAATGTACAATCACATAACAAATGATTGGGGAGATGAAGTTGCTCATCATATTCCTTTTGATGTTAGATATGAAAAATCTAGCGAATTTGTAGAAAAAAATTTAGAAAAATGGTTACAAGAAAATCCAAAAACAAATGTAGTAAGATTTACTACATTCTTCTATCAATTTTCACTTTTCTTTAATGAAGATGCTAAGGAAAAATATGTAGATTGGTTTGGATATTCAAACAGTGTTTCCCCAGAGGCTATGATTGCCTTTGAAAAAGAATATGGTTATAGATTAACAAGTGAAGATTTTGTTGACCAAGGTTTTTATAATAGTAATTACAGAATACCAAGCAAAAAATATTTAGATTACATTGATTTTCAACAAAGATTTGTTTCTGATAAGGCAAAAAAATTAGTTGATCTTGTTCATAAATATGGCAAAAAAGCAATAATGTTTTTGGGAGATCATTGGATTGGAACAGAGCCTTATGGAAAATATTTTAAAAATATAGGACTTGATGGAGTAGTTGGTTCTGTTGGAGATGGAGCAACTTTAAGAATAATTTCAGACATAGATGTTCCTATGACAGAGGGAAGATTTTTACCATACTTTTTCCCAGATGAATTTTATGAAGGAAATGACCCATCAATTGAAGCAAAAGATAATTGGGTAAAGGCAAGACGTGCTTTATTGAGAAATCCTCTTGATAGGATTGGATATGGCGGATACTTATCTCTTGCTTACAAATTTCCAAAATTTATTGATTATATAACAAAAGTTGCAGATGAATTTAGAGAAATTTATGATATTTCATCAAAGGCAAAACCTTACAAGGCTTGTAAAGTTGCAATTTTAAATTCTTGGGGCTCTATAAGAACTTGGGGAGCTTATGTTGTAGCTCATGGAAAATGGTTTAAATTAGCTTATTCATACAGTGGAATAATTGAAGCGCTTTCTGGTATGGACATGGATGTTAAATTTATTAATTTTGAAGATGTAAAAAAAGGAATTGATAAAGACATTGATGTAATAATTAATGCTGGAGATGCTTACACTGCATTTTCTGGTGGAGAAAATTTCTTAGATCCAGAAGTCCTTGCAAATATTAGAAAATTTGTTTATGAAGGCGGAGGTTTTATTGGAATAGGAGAGCCAAGTGCTTACCAACATCAAGGAAGATTTTTCCAACTTGCAGATGTATTGGGAGTTGATGTTGAAAAAGGATTTTCACAAGGATTTGATAGATATTTTACACAAGAAACTAAAGATCATTTTATAACTAAAGATTTAAAAGAATATAAATATGGTGAAGAAAAACCAAATGTTTATGCAATAAATGAAAAGACTCAAATTTTAAAATATAAAAATAATGAAGTCTATATGGCAGCAAATGATTATGGTAAAGGAAGAAGTTTTTATGCTATGGGCCTCTCCTATAGTTTAGAAAATACAAGATTGTTAAAAAGAGCTATTCACTATGTTTCTCATAAGGAAGATATTTTAGAAAAATATTTTGCTAAAGACATTAGGCTAGAAGTAACTGCTTATCCTGAAATTTCTAAATATTGTGTAATAAACAATTCAAATGAAAAAGTAAAATCTATTGTTTATGATGGAGATAAAAATGCGCACGAAATAGAAATTGATGCAGGCGAAATTATCTGGTTTGAGGAGTAAATATGGATTATTACAAAAAAGAAAAATTAAATAATATTGTACTTTTTATAATATTTGTTCTTGGAGTTATTTTGCAATTTGTAGGACATAGAAAAGCAGGCTATGGCCCACTTTTAATTCAATTTGTTTCACTAGCGCTTATGCTTTTAGTTTTGTTTTTATATAATAGAAGACATGTTTAAGGAGGTTTGATATGGCTGGATTAAAATTCGAGCATATTTATAAAATATATGATAATAAATTTACTGCTGTAAATGACTTTAATTTAGAAATAAAAGATGAAGAGTTTATTGTTTTTGTTGGGCCATCTGGTTGTGGAAAATCTACAACTCTTAGAATGGTTGCAGGACTTGAAGAAATATCAAAAGGAAAGCTATATATTGGAGATAGGTTAGTAAATGATATTGAACCAAAAGATAGAGATATAGCAATGGTATTTCAAAATTATGCTCTTTATCCACAAATGACTGTAAAAGATAATATGAGCTACGCTTTAAAAATTGCAAAAGTTCCAAAAGAAGATATAAATAGAAAAGTAAAAGCAGCAGCAGAAGTTTTGGGACTAGAACAATATCTTGATAGAAAGCCTGCAGCTCTTTCTGGTGGTCAAAGACAAAGAGTTGCCTTAGGTCGTGCGATTGTAAGAAATCCTCAAGTATTTTTGATGGACGAGCCTCTTAGTAACTTGGATGCAAAACTTAGAGTGCAAACTAGAGCAGAAATATCAAAACTTCATGAGCAACTTGCAACAACATTTATATATGTAACCCACGATCAAACAGAAGCAATGACTATGGCAGATAGAATTGTTATTATGAATAACGGAGTTATCCAACAAGTAGATACTCCTATAAACGTTTATTCAAAACCGGAAAATCTATTTGTAGCAACTTTCATTGGTTCTCCGCAAATGAATTTAATAAGTGGTAAAATAATAAAAGAAGATGACGATTATTATATGGAAAATGAAAATGTAAAATTCCATATTAGTCAAGAAAAAGCATTAAAACTTCAAGATTTAGGATATTTATCAAAAGATATTGTTTTAGGAATAAGACCTGAGCATATATATGATGGATTTAGAAAAACTAATTCAACATTAATAGGACAAGTTGATTTTGTAGAATTATTAGGAGCTCAACAATACGCTTATATTAAGTGCAAAGAAGAAAAAATTACTTGCGCTTTGAGCGTTGAAAATTTATTGGAAAAAAATAAGGAAATAAAAATATACCTAGACGAAGAAAAAATGCATTTCTTTGATAAAGAAAGTCAAAAAAATATTCTTCTATAAGGAGATTTTAAATGAAAAATGTATTGATAACCGGTGGAGCAGGTTATATTGGAAGCCATGTAGCAGTTGAATTATTAAATAAAAATTACAAGGTTATAGTATATGATAATTTAACAAACTCATCAAAAATTTCTGTAAAAAGAGTAGAGGAAATTACTGGAAAAAATATAATTTTTTATGAAGCTGATATACTTGATGAAAAAAAATTAAGTGAAGTTTTTGAAAAAGAAAATATAGATGTAGTAATCCACTGCGCAGCTTTGAAAGCTGTAGGAGAATCAGTAAAAAAACCTCTAGAATATTATCATAACAATATAAGTGGAACCTTATCCTTATTAAAGATTATGAGAAAATATTCTTGCAAAAATATAATTTTTTCATCATCTGCAACAGTTTATGGAGATCCAGAAAAAGTTCCAATTACTGAAGATTTTCCAAAAGGAATTTGCACAAATCCATATGGATGGACTAAATCCATGATGGAACAAATTATGACAGATTTACAAAAATCAGATCCCGAATGGAAAGTTGTTCTTTTGAGATATTTTAATCCGATAGGAGCACATGAATCAGGAAAAATTGGAGAAGATCCACAAGGAATTCCAAACAATCTTTTACCATACATCGCCCAAGTTGCTGTAGGAAAACTTGACTATTTGAGAGTTTTTGGAGATGATTATGATACAGTTGATGGAACAGGAGTTAGAGATTACATTCATGTAGTAGATCTTGCAAAAGGCCATGTGCTTTCTGTAGATAAAATTGATAAGCTAGAAGGAGTTTCAATTATAAATCTAGCAACAGGCAATGGATATTCTGTCCTTGAAGTTTTAAAAGCATTTGAAAAAGCTTGTGGCAAGAAAATTTCCTATAAAATTGTAGAAAGACGAGAAGGAGATATTGCAAAATGCTTTGCAGATGCAAGCAAAGCTTACGAAGTATTAGGATGGAAAGCAGAAAAAGGCATCGACGAGATGTGCGAGGATTCATGGAGATGGCAATCACAAAATCCTAACGGTTATGAAGAAAAGGAGTAATAATGAATACAACATTAGTAGTTCTTGCTGCAGGAATTGGCTCAAGATATGGACAAGGAATAAAACAGCTTGCAAAAATGGATGACAACGGTTATACCATAATAGATTATTCAATTTATGATGCAATAAAAGCTGGATTTAATAAGGTTGTTTTTATAATTAGAAAAGATATAGAAGAAGACTTTAAAGAAATAATTGGAAATAGAATTGAAAAAATAGTAGAAGTAGAATATGCTTACCAAGATATGGATTTGCCAAAAGGATTTGAAAGTCCAAAAGACAGAAAAAAACCATGGGGAACAGTTGATGCATTACTATCTACAAAAAATATAGTAAAAGAACCATTTTTAATAATAAACGCAGATGATTATTACGGAAAAGGCGTGTTTGATTCCCTACATGAATTTCTTGTAACAAGCGATAAAAAAATCGATGACAAGTTACAAATAGCTATGGCAGGATATAAATTAAAAAACACCCTATCAGACAAGGGAGCCGTTACAAGAGGAGTATCTATAGGAAACGAAGAAAATAAATTAGTAGACATAATAGAAACTCACGAAATAAAATTAGAAAAAGATGGAAAAATGTCAAGCAAAGAAAATCTAGATAGCGATATACTTAATCTAGAAACAACAGTATCAATGAACCTTTGGGCATCATTCCCAGAATTTATTGATATGAGCGAAGATTATTTTATAAAATATCTAGAAAAAAATAAAGAAAATTTAGATTCATGCGAATACGTTCTTCCAGAAATGATAGGAGAGCTAATAAAAGAAAATAAAGCAGATATAACAATACTTCCAACAAATGACAAGTGGATAGGAATAACTTACAAAGAAGACCTAGTCCCAGCACAAAAATCCTTCCAAAAAATGTTCGACCAAGGATTATACCCAGATAATATTTGGGAAAAATAATCAAAAAAAATTGCCCTCTTAACTGACTAAAATCAGTAAAGAGGGCAATTTTTTTTGATTATATGGGATTATCAAATAAAAATCACGTGAAAAAATAATTTATTAAGAACTAATAAATTATTTTTAAATTTTAAGTAAAAAATTAGCAATAATTAAGAATATTTTAAAAGTTTGGGTATAAGTAAAGTAATAAAACTTGGAGGGTGGTATGTTTTTATTTTTTGTATGTTTGATTATTCCTATTTCTTTCTTTTTTATGTATTTTTTCTTAAAGAACAAGGCTTATAAAAAAATTTCTAAGTGGTCTGGTTTTAGGACTAGGCTTTCTATGAAAAATGAAAAAAATTGGGAAATTGGAAATCTTTATGCTAGCAAATTGTCTTTGATTTTTGGGATAATTAGTATGGTTATGACTTTGTTTGTTTTTTACAAATATGATTTGAATGATAAAATTGTTTTGATTTTAGTTGGAATCCAAATTGTTTTTTTGATTTTGATTAGTGTGCTTAGTGAAATAAAATTATATTTTGTGAATAAGAAAGGGACTGTTTGAAATGATTATTTCATTTTCAAACAGTCCCTTTTTAATTTCTATTTTATATTTAATTCTTTATATTCGTAGCCGTTATCTTCTGCTATTCCTTCGTTTGTAACATATCCATCGTAGGTATTAACTGCAGAAATTATTTCTGGAGATTTTTCGCAGGCATTTTTTAGTCCAAGATTTGCTATTGTTTTTATATATTTTGTTGTTGCGTTTGATAGGGCATAAGTTGATGTCATAGCAACTGCTCCTGGAATATTGGCAACAGCATAATGAATTACTCCGTGTTTTACAAAAACTGGATCGGTGTGGCTTGTTGGATGTCCTTTTGTAATATCTGTTGAACCACCTTGGTCGATTGCAACGTCAACTATTACTGAGCCATCTTTCATTTGTTTTACCATATCTTCTTTGATAAGTTGTGGAGCACGTCTTCCTGGAATTAAAACTGTTGAGATTACTAAATCTGCATCTTTAACAGAATCTTCAATATTTATAGGATTTGAATAGAGTGTTTCTATTTTATCTGGGAAAATATCTTGTAATCTGCTCAAAGCGTCAATATTTACATCCAAAACTGTAACTCTTGCGCCCATTCCTACAGCAATTCTTACAGCTCCAGCTCCAACAGTACCAGCTCCAACAATTACAACGTGAGCAGGTCTTACTCCTGGAACTCCTTGAAGTAAAATTCCTCTTCCGCCTTCAGGCTTTGTTAAATATCTTGCACCTTCTTGAACAGCCATTCTTCCAGCAATTTCACTCATAGGAGCTAGAAGTGGTAATTTGTTATCAAGTTTTAAAGTTTCATAAGCTATGCCTGTAACTTTTTTATCGACTAATTCTTTTGTTAATTCTTCATTACTTGCAAGGTGGAGATAAGTATATAAAATCAAACCTTCTCTTAAATATTTATATTCTTCTTTTAAAGGCTCTTTTACCTTGTAGACAATATCAGATTTTTCCCAAACGTCTTTTGCTGAATCGACAATTTTTGCGCCAACATCTTCATAATCTTTATTTGTAATACCAGAATTTAAACCGGCATTATTTTCAATTAAAACTTCATGACCAGCTTTAACTAATTCCGCAACAGCACCAGGCACAGTTGCAACTCTAGATTCTTGGTCCTTAATCTCTTTTGGTATTCCTATTATCATATTTCCTCCTTATATATTTCGAAATATCTCAATTAAAATATACCCAAATCAAATAAAAAATCAAAAATTTTAATTATTTTTCATTAAAAACAAATTTTTCCAAATAGTAAGCAATTCCATCATCATCATTTGATTTTGTAATAAAATCAGCTTTTTCTTTCATAAAATTAGCGCCATTTTCCATAACCACACCAAGGCCTGCCATCTCAATCATGGTTTGATCGTTCTCCTCATCGCCAAAAGCAATCACATCTTTCATATCCATATCAAAATATTTAGCGATTTCAACAAGACTTTCTCCCTTGCCAATTCCCTTTGGCATAATTTCATAAAAATAAGGAGTAGATTTTACCTGAGTGGTTTTATCAGAAAATTTATCCATTAATTTTTTTGCATCATCATCAATCAAGTTAGGATCTTGAGAAAATAAAATTTTATTAGGAGCAAAATCCAAACTATAAGCCAAATCATCAATTACTTCATAATGAGTAAAGGCTTTTTGACAAATTTCCTCAAGCTTGTAAGTTTTAGAAGAGCTTGTAATAATTTTATCCTCAGTGTAAATAATATAGTGCATAAAAAGATTTTTTTCGCTAAATTGCAAAATTTCTTTTGCAAGGTCAAAATCCATAGGATGATTAATAATTACATCCTTTGTTTTATAATTAGTAATTCTGCCACCATTAAAATTAGAAATAAGCCCACCATATTTTTCAAATTCCAAAATATCCGCAAAAGGATAAACCCCAAGAGGATCACGCCCAGATGCAATAACAACAATATGACCAAGCTCTTGCGCCTTAATCAAAGCATTTTTAGTTTTTTCAGTAATTTCTCTTTTCGAATTTAACAAAGTACCATCTATATCAACTGCAATAATTTTTTTCATAATCACTCCTTTTCTTTTCATAGTCTAATTATAATAGAGATAGCAATTTATTCAAAAAATAAATTTTGTTTTAAAATGAGATTTGATTTAAAAAATTTTATTCTTGTAACATAAGTTACCGATTAAATATTTTTTATTTTGTATTATAAGAATGTAAGTAAGATAAAAAAAAGAAAGGATTTTATTATGTTTTGTTTTCAATGTCAAGAAACAGCCGGCAACAAGGGTTGTACTAAAGTTGGTGTTTGTGGGAAAAATGAAAATACTGCCAACAGCCAAGATTTATTAATTTATGTTACAAAAGGACTTAGTGAGGTTGTAAATAAAATTGGAGAAGTTGATTCTAAATATTATGATTTAATTTCAAATAATATGTTTGTTACAATCACAAATGCAAATTTTGATGAGGAAGATATTTTAGATAAAGTAGAAAAAACTTTAAAGGCTAAGGATAAATTAATTGAAGAAAATAAACTTGAAAATTTATCTGATGCGGCAAAATATACAAGTGATGATAGGGATGAGCTAAAAAGAAAAGCTATTGAAGTTGGTGTTTTAAATATAATAAATGAAGATGAAAGGTCTTTGGTTGAACTTGTAACTTATGGCTTAAAAGGAATGGCGGCTTATAATCATCACGCAAATGTTTTGGGCTATAGAAATGAAGAAGTTGATAAATTTATCGCCCAAACTTTGGAAAAAACTTTAAAAGATGATAAAGATATTAATGATTTAATAAATTTAACAATGGAAACTGGAAAACATGGTCTTATGGCAATGGAGCTTTTGGATAAGGCAAATACAGAAAAATTTGGTAATCCAGAAATTACAGAAGTTGATTTTTCTGCTGGAGATAATCCTGCAATTTTAATTTCAGGTCACGACCTTAACGATATGGAAATGTTGCTTGAGCAAAGCAAAGATTCTGGTGTAGATATTTATACTCACTCAGAAATGCTTCCTGCAAATTATTATCCAAAATTTAAAAAATATAAAAATTTCCACGGCAATTATGGAAATTCTTGGTGGAGTCAAAATGAAGAATTCCAAAAATTCAATGGACCAATTTTGATGACAACAAACTGTATAGTTCCACTTAAAAAAGATAATGACTATCTTGATAGGTTATTTACAACAGGAAATGCAGGATACCCTGGTGCAAAACACATAGAAGCGGATGAAAATGGCAAAAAAGATTTCTCTCAAATTATTGAGATGGCAAAATCTTGCAAGGCTCCAGAAAATTTAGAAAATACAAAAATTGTTGGAGGCTTTGCTCACAATCAAGTAGAAGCACTTGCCGGCGATGTAGTAAAAGAAATCAAGGCAGGAAATATTAAAAAATTTGTCGTAATGGCAGGATGTGATGGAAGACACAAAGACAGATCATATTACACAGAATTTGCAGAAAAATTACCAAAAGATTATGTGATTTTAACAGCAGGCTGTGCAAAATATAGGTACAACAAATTAAATCTTGGAGATATAAATGGAATTCCAAGAGTTTTAGATGCTGGTCAATGTAACGATTCATATTCTTTGGTAAAAACTGCACTCTTATTACAAGATGCCTTTGGCCTTGAATCAGTAAATGATTTGCCACTTGAATTTAATATAGCTTGGTATGAGCAAAAAGCTGTAATAGTTCTATTGGCTTTGTTAAGTCTAGGAGTGAAAAATATTCATCTTGGACCAACTCTCCCAGCATTTTTGTCAAAAACAGTTGTGAATTTCTTGGTAGAAAATTTTAATATTTCGCCAATTACAAATGTAGAAAAAGATTTGGAAATAATTACTGCATAAAAAGAAAAAATAAATTTATATACATTTAAAAATATTTCTCCAAAATTTAAAAATTTTTTTGGGGAATTTTTTATTTTGAAATTAAAATTTAATTAAATATTTTGGAAAATTTTTTAAATCAAATTTGGAAAAAGTTTTCTTGTATGTTATCATAAATGTAGAGAGGTAATATGTATTATATTGGTATAGATATTGGATCAACAGCTAGTAAGTATGTTGTCCTAAATAATGAAAAAAATGAAATACTTTATAAAGAAGTTATAAGCAGCGGATGGAATAGCAAAGAAACTGGCAGAAAAATAATCAAAAAGCTAGAAGATTTGGGATATGATAGAAAAGAAAGTCACATAACAGCTACAGGTTATGGAAGAATTGCCGTAGATTTTGCTGATAAAATTATTACAGAAATTACTTCCCACGGCAAGGGCGCACATTTTTTGGGTTCAAAAGATAGAACTATAATCGACATTGGCGGACAAGATACAAAAATAATTGTCCAAAATGAAGATAGGGTTGTGGATTTTTTGATGAATGATAAATGTTCGGCTGGAACTGGGAAATTTTTGGAAGTTATGGCAAACAGGCTTGGTCTTGATTTGAAAGAATTTTTTCAAATGGCAAAGAAAGGCAAGGACATAGAACTTTCTTCTACTTGTACAGTTTTTGCAGAATCTGAAGTTGTTTCTTTGATGGGAAAAGGAACAAAAAGAGAAGATATTGCAAGCGGAGTTATAAATTCTATTGTGTCAAAAGTTTCAAAACTTGCTCAAAAAAAATCTGATACTGATGGATATTTTCTTACTGGTGGTTTTTCAAATAATGAATATATAATGAAAGCTTTGGAAGAAAAACTTAACAGTAATGTAAAAAGCCATCCCGATGGCAGATTTGCGGGAGCGATTGGAGCTGCTATTTTATGAAGATAAAGCTAGAAGATTTGAGAAGAGAAGCCTATGTGGATGCAATTTATGCAAAAATGGAAAATGACAATGTAGTTGGAGTTTTTTCAGAAAAATTTGATGCTCTCTTGATCTCTTATGGTTTTATTGTTTACCCAATTATTGGACTTGATAGCTATATATTTGATTACTACAAATTAGAAAATATATGTGATCCAATTAATTCAACAATTGCCTATCTAAAAACTAAAAAATGCCCCTTGATATATTCTTCAAAATTTTTTGTTCTTGATGATTATTGCAAGAAATTTAATGAGTATTTGGAAAAAAATACTGACAAAAAAATTGTTTATGAGAAAGATTTAAAAAAATTTCTTGAAAAATTGGAAGATAGAAATTTTGATGAAAAAATATATTTTGAAAGTATTGAAAAAATTGAAAAAATTAATCAGATATTAAAAGATTTACAAGAAAGTGATATTAGTGGGACTTTGCTTTATAAATTAGAATTTTACATAAGATTTATTAAAAACTTAGATGATAGAATTTCTTTTTTATTAGAGATAAAATCCAAATATAAAAAGAAAAACATAAAAAGAAAAATTATAAAAGCAACTTGTCCATTTGCTATAAGCGATATTATCGACAAAAAAGTTTACGAAAATTATAAAATAAGTAAATCAAAAAAACCAGATTTTACTTTCAAAAATTGTATCTATAAGGCGGATAAAATTATAACTTATGAGGAGATATAAAATGGATAAAAATCATAAAATGTGGGACGATTTGAGTATGGATCTTGATAAGCACGATTTATTGTGCGAAGTTTTACCACAAGCTTTTGGGGATGTTTTTTTATCACAAGAAAACAGACCGGAAAAAATGGATTATTTTAATGCAGTGACAGCAGACATTCACGGAGTAAGACCTGCTGAATTGATTGAGGCACAAAAAAATGGACAAAAAGTTATAGGAAGTTTTTGTATCCATGTTCCAGAAGAAGTTGTTTGGGCAGCAAATGGAATTTCTACAGGACTTTGCTCAGGCTCACAATTTTGGGTTCCAGGTGGAGAGAAAAAATTGCCAACAGCAACTTGTCCTTTGATAAAAGCATCACTTGGTGCAAGATTTGATAGAACTTGTCCATTTTTTAGAATAGCAGATTTATTTGTTGGAGAAACAACTTGCGATGGCAAGAAAAAAGCTTGGGAAATTTTGGCAGAAGATGCCCCAATGTATATAATGGATATTCCACAAATGAAAAGAGATGAAGATTTCCAAAAATGGGAAAAAGAAATCAAATTATATATTGATAAATTAGAAGAATTAACAGGAAATAAAGTAACAGCAGAAAGTTTGCATGATGCAATTGTAATGATAAATAACAAAAGACGTGCAATGCAAAGACTTTACGATTTTAGAAAATTAGATAATGTTCCAATTTCAGGAAGAGATACACTTTTAATTACACAAATTTCATTTTTCGATGATCCAGTAAGATTTACCCAAAAAGTAAATGAACTTTGCGATGAACTTGACAAAAGAGTTAAAGAAAATGTATCTGTATTTAAAAAAGGAACAAAAAGAATTCTTCTTACAGGAACTCCACTTTCAATTCCAAACTGGAAACTTCATCAAATAATCGAAACAAACGGTGGAGCAGTTGTTGGCGAAGAATTGTGTACAGGAATTAGATATATAGAAAATCCAGTAGACGAAACAAAGGGCGATTTGGATACAGAAGTTAAAAATCTTGCACAAAGATATTTAGGAAGCATAAATTGTGCTTGCTTTACACCAAACACATCAAGAATTGACGATATAATAAGACTATATCACGAATACAATGCTGATGGAGTAATCGACATCAACCTTAAATTCTGTAATATTTACGATACAGAAGGATATTTTGTAGAAAAAAGATTAAAAGAAGAAAATATTCCTTGTATTGGAATAGAAACAGACTACACAGATGAAGATGCAGAACAATTAAAAACAAGAATTGGTGCATTTATAGAAATGCTTGACTAATGAAATATTTTATTTTAGTAGAAAATGCAATGATTGCGACAGAGCTTTTAGAAATTTTGAGAAAAGAAAAAATAAAAGCAACCCTTGCGCCGACACCAAGACAGGCTAGCCATGCTTGTGGCGTATCAGTTTATCTATATAATAAGGAAGATTTAGAAAAAATTGAGCCATTGGCAAATGAAAATAAGATAAAAATTGATGAAATTTTTGAATCAACTTTAGATTTTAATACAAAAAGAAATAAATTTTTATAAGCAAAAAGCGATGAAGAAAAAAATTCATCGCTTTTTAATTTGAAAAAATTTAATAAAAGATATAATTTTAGTAGAGGTGGAAAATGAATTTAAGACAAATACCAATTTTTAAAAATTTATCAGAAAAAGATTTGAAAATTTTAGAAGAAAAAATAAAAATTGAAGAAAAAATTTATGAAAAAGATTCATATATTTTTAATCAAGGCGAAATAAAAGAAGATTTATATTTTTTAATAGAAGGTTCAATTCTAGTTGCAAAATTTGATGCAAATGGCAAAAGATCTATAATTCAAACATTTAATCAAAAAGCAATTTTTGGAGAAGTTTATGCTTACCTAAAAGAGCCTTACGATTTTTCAGCTTATGTTCAAAAAAAATCAAAATTAATAGTGATAAAAGAATTTAGAAAATTGATAAATGAAACTATGCCAAAATCATTTTTAATAAATTATATAGATTTAATTAGCAAAAAATGTCTTGTTTTAAGTCAAAAAAATCAAATAACAAATCAATTTACCCTAAGACAAAAAATAGGAAATTATTTGTTGATAGAAGAAAATGATGGCAAAATTATTTTAGACCAAACGAGAGAAGAACTAGCAGATTTTCTAGCAACAACAAGACCATCCCTTTCGAGAGAATTATCAAATATGGCAGATGAAAATATAATAAAAATAAAGGGAAGAGAAATTTATATTTTGGATATGGACTTGTTGAAAAATTTATTGTAAAAAGTTTATTTTTATACAAAATAATTTATTTTATTGCTGTAATCTGATATAATAATAAAAGAAATTAAAATATATATAAAAGGAGGTCTGCGATTTTTTCGCAAGTAAAATGAAAAAGAAAAATATACAAAAAATAGCTTTGATAATGGCTCTTTCAAGCACATTTATAATTAATGGAGCAAATAAGGCTATAGCTGATGAAATCGTTTATAAAGATTCTACAATTGAAAATCCTTCTGGAGAAAAAGACACACAGGCAAAAACTTACGAACAAGCAAAAGAAAATTACGATAAGGCAAAAGATAATCTTGACAAAGAAGAAAAAAATCTAGACCAAAGCCAAAAAGATTATGAAAATTCCAAAGAAGAAGAAAAAAATCTTGAGAAAGAAAATAAAAATTTGGAAGAAGAAAATAAAAAAGCAAAAGAAGATTTGGATTCAACAGTAGAAGATTATAAATCTCAAAAAGAAAAAGATTTAGAAAATGCAAAAAATGAAAAAGAAATAGCTGAAAAAGATTTAAAAGGAAAAGAAGAAAAAACAAATAAGGCAAAAGAAGAGCTTGATAAGGCAGATGAAGAAGAAAAGAAGGCTAGTGCTGACTTTGAAAAAGAAAAAGGAAAAAATCCGGATGCTGAAAAAAGTTTAAAAGATGCCGAAAATAAGAAAAAAGAGGCAGAAGAAAAACAAGATCAAGCTCAAAAAGATTTGGATGAAAAAAGTGAAAGTCTAAAACAAGAAGAAGAAAAATTAGCTTCACTAAATAAAGACCAAGAAAATTTGCAAACTAAGCTTAATACAGCAAATGAAGAATTGGCTAAGATAAAAGATGAAGAAAAGAAAATATCAAACGAAATAGATGAGATAAAAAAATCTATTGGAGAAGTAAGCGAAGATAGCCAAAGCTATAAAGATTTACAAAATAAGTTAGGAGAAAAAGAACAAAAACTTAAAGAAATCGAAGCAAATCTTGAAACATCAAAATCAGAAAAAGAATCTATTGAAGGAAAAATATCAAAACTTCAAAAAGATATTGAAGATTTAAAAAAAGAAAATGAAGAATTTAGCAAAAAACTTGATGATTTAAATAAGGAAAAATCACAAAAAGAAGAAACTAAAAAAGAAAAACAAGATAAGCTGAATGAAGATAATACCAAGATAGAAAATCTTTCCAAAGAAAATGAAAATTTACAAAAAACTATAGATGAAGAAAAAGAAAATATAGAAAATCTTAATAATGTAAAAACTGAAAAAGAAAATTCTATTAAGGGAAAAACTGCCGAAAAAACAGAGCTTGAAAAAAATCTTAACAGCAAAAAAGGAGAACTAAAAAAATTAGAAGAATCTTTGAAGACTGTAAGCGAAGAAGAAAAACAAAAAGCAAAAGACCAATGGGACAAAGGCTCTGTAGGATTTTTTGAACAAAATGGCTCAACAAAGGCTGTTGATGTATTTACAAAACTTCCAAACAATGATAGGGCTAAAAAAATTGGTCAAGAGTATTTGGCTGCAAATAAAAATATGTCATCTGATGATTCTAGAAGTATTGAAAATATGAAAAAAGCTATTGAGGCTTTAAAAGTTGTTAATCAAAAAAGACAAACTGATGGTGGAATTGATGGAAGAAAATTAAGTGTTCTAAAAATCAGCGATTTTGATATGGCAGTTGCCCAAGCAAATGCGAATTATTCAGCTAATAAAATCGAACACGCAGGAATTCATCAACCACCTTTTGAAAATTTACACTGGGGTGGATCTGACAAAGGAAAAGAAGCAATTGAAGGCTGGTGGGATCAAGAAAAAATTTTATTTGATTATTTGAGGACAAAAGGCTGTAAAAGTAGAGAAGAGATGGGATACTATATAGCTTTACACAGCGACGAAATATTTAAAGATACAGGAATATCAAAACCTTTTCAACAAATAGGACACTATACAAATCTAGTAGATGATTTGATGTGGGGGCAATTCAAATTTGGAGACTCTTATACATCTGGATACGCTGTAAGACCAGGAATGTTTGGATACGTTCAATCTCTTCAATTAAATTATACTAAAGATAATGAAGCTTATTCTATAGAAGAATACGAAAAAAAATTCAACGATTATTGTGAAAATCTTCAAAATTTAATGAAGGGAATAAAGACTCCTAGTAAAGAAGAACTAGCAAAAATCGAACAGCTAAAAAAAGAAATTGCTGATTTAGAAAAACAAATTGCAGCTAAAAATTCTGAAATTGAAAAAGAAAAGGAAGACCTACAAGCTATAAATCAAAATCTAGAAAATAAGAAAAATGAAAATCAAGAAAAAATTAATAAACTTGAAGCAAATAAAAGGGAAATTCAAAAATTAGAAGAAGAAAAGAAAGTCTTAGAAAGTGAAATAAATAATTTAACAGCTGAAATTAATGAGCTTGATACTGAAATTGCAAATCACATAGCTTCTAATAAGGAATACGGAGAAAAATTAAAGACATTAGAAAATGATTTAGATAGTACAAATAAAGAGCTTGAAGATAAAAATAAGGAAATAAAAACACTAGAAGCTGCAAAAACAAAAGCAGAAGAAGACAAAAATAATCTTCAAAATCAAATTTTAAACTTAAATGAGAAAAGAAAAACTTTAGAAAATAATTTGAAAGCTAAAGAAAAAGAATTAGAAGATAAAAAATCAGAAGAAAATTCTAAAAATGAAGAAATAAATAAATTAAATGAAGAAACTAATAAGCTAAATCAAAATATAGAAAATACAAATAAAAATATAAGTGATTTAAAAACTAAAAAAGATGAAGCGGCAAAGGCTCTTGCAGAGGCTAGCGAAGATTTAAAATTAGCAAATGAATTATTAGAACAAAAAAATCAAGAGTTTGAAAGTTATTCTAAAGCAAAAGAAAATCTAGCTAAGGCAAATAGAAAAGTAAAAGCTATGAAAAAAGTTTTTGAAGATTTAAAAAAATCAAAAGAAGATGCCGAAAATAATTTAAAATTGAAAAATGAAAATTTAGCAAAGGCTGAGGCTGATTTTGAAATTGCTCAAAATATAGATTTAAATAATCCGCAAAGTTATGAAAATATTGAAGAAATAAAATTGAAGGTAAAGGCAAAAGAAAGTGCTCAAATTGCTTTGGATAAGGCAAAAGAAAATCTTGATAGACAAAAAGAGAAAACAAATAAATTAAAAGATGAATTTGACGAAGCTAAAAAAAGATACGCTATGGCTCTTGCAGATTTCAATTTTGCTCAAAAAGATTTGGAAAGATTTATGTCTGTAAATATAAATCTTGATCTTGATGGAGGAGATTTAAATGGAGTTTTGGGAAATGTAGCAATAAAAGGACAAAGAAATACAAAATATAAACTACCAAAACCAATGAAAAAAGGATTTAAATTTTTGTATTGGAAAGATGGAGATAAAATTTATTATCCAAATTCTGAAATTTATTTAAAGGAGAATATTAATTTAAAAGCTTATTGGCAAGAATTAAAAGAAGCCAAAGAAAAAGCACAAAGACCTAAACAAAAAATAAAAACAAAGGATAATCAAAGCAAAATAAAAATCGAAAGTCCATCAACAAATAATCCAAAAACAGGAGTAGGAAATAAAATATCCATAATTCTAACAAGCTCACTAAGTGGATTATTGTATGCTTTATTAAGAAAAAGAAAATAAAAAAGTAAAAAAATAAAACTACCAGCAAAAAACTGGTAGTTTTATTTTTTATTTATATATATTTTAGGTAAATTAAGCGTTTATAACAGTTTATATTTATTTATGTAATCTGTAGTCAGTTGAATTTTTTAAAAAAAATTTAATATTTTTCTATAAAAAAAACGCCCCGTTAAAGGGACGATATAAACGTGTTGCCACCCTAATTCGCAAAATAAATTTTGCCTCATTAGTAAGACTAAAACGCAGTCAACGGGAAGTTTATGTATTATACTTCCAACTCCAAGCCTCTATTCAATTAAAAATATCATAGTTCCTTTCAGCAAACGAAACCTCTCTGCGATTAATATTTTTTAATTTACTAAACTCTTCTTCGTATTGATAAAATAATACCATGCTTTTTACACTTTGTCAAATAAATTTATAAATATTTTAATATTTCACTTTTAGAGTGCAGCAAAGATTTTTTGATTTTTATAAAAATAATTGAATTTTTAAAATTAAAAACTCTTACAAATTAATGTAAGAGTTTTTCCTATAAATTTTCTACCAAATTTTTAATTTTATCTCTAAATTCTTTTGCGATTTTTATATCGAAATTTTCGCCGGCTGTTTGGAAGTAGTGGTTTAATTCTTTTACTGATTTTGCTATTTCTGGATTTTCTTTGCCACTTTCTTCTTTTATTTTGCTAGCTTTTTCTAAGTAGGTATTTATTTCTTCTACAATTTGCATTGTTTTGTGTTCTTGGTCGTTTTCTTCTAGTAAATATCTAAGTGTCCATTTTATATTTGTTGGAGTTATTGCTGCTTTGTGTTCTATCACAATGCCGTTTTCTCTCATTTTATCTATAAATGGAAACAAATCATTTTCTCCAAAATCTTTAAAAAACGCAAAGGTAAAATCAAATTCTTTTATATATTCTCCTTCGGATTCTATTTTTTCAAATCCATCAATTTCTGCAAGGTAGCCTACTTTTTGGTCAACATCTTCCATGCCAATTATTTTTAATTTTACATTTTCTTTTTTACACAAAATTCTTAATTTTTCTTTTTCTATATCATTAGCGTTAAATAAAATTATTAAAGCCATAAAATCTCCTTTTCTTTTTAATTATTATTACTATACCCAAAAAGTTATTTTGCTCACTTTTGGGTATAATATAATAAGAGAAAAATTTGGGGAGAGATTTATGAAAGATTATAATTATGAAAATACTAGAATAAAAGAAATTAATAAATTGCTTGATGAGGCGAGAGAAGCCCTTGGAGTTTTGCAAAGAGCAAGCATAAGAGTGGGAAAGGCGTCTGATTATTCTATTACAGGTCTTGTTGGACGAAATATTGTTGGAGATTTTTTAAGATCAAATAAAAATAATGTAATTAATAAATCGATTGATAGAAGTCAAGATGTTTTATTAAAACTTCATGCTGATTTATTGATTTTTGATCCAAATCTTGCAAGTATTCTAGATCTTCCTTATAAACTTAGTGAATTTTCTAGACCTAGAAATGCTCTTTCTGATATGAAATTAAGGATTGATATGAGAAAAAAGAAATTGGATATTCAAAAATCTGAAAAAAAACTTATCACTCTTATAAAAAAACTTTCTAAGGAAAAATCTAAGGAAATAAATAAAATCAAAAAAGATATTGAACTTAAATCTTTTGAAAATTAAATATTTTGGGATAATATCACCTTTTTACTTATTTATAAGTAGGAGGTGATTTTTTTATGGAAAAAATTTTAAAAGGAGAAAGTATGGATAAATTTAAGGACTTAGTAAAAATCTTTTTTACTATTTTTGGCTCATTAATAGGATTTTTTCTTGGAGATTGGGATATTTTCATTTATTCTCTTACAGCTTTTGTAATTTGCGATTATATTTCTGGAATTATAAGGGCGGGATTTGAGAGAAAATTATCATCAAAAATAGGCTTTAAAGGGATTTTGAAAAAAATTATGATTTTTATAATAGTAGGAATTGCAAATATTTGCGATAAAAATTTGATTAAGAACCAAGCTATGATAAGAAGTTCGATAATATTTTTTTATATTGCAAATGAGGGACTTTCAATTCTTGAAAATGCTCTTGCTATGGATTTGCCAATTCCTAAAAAATTAAAAATACTTCTTGAACAATTCAAAGAAGAAAAATAAAAGATTTAGAGAAAGCATTGGACTTTTATGTTCAATGCTTTTTTTGTGTTTGACTTATATTTTTATATTTTACACTCCATTTTTATAAAGATAAAAAGAATAGATCGCAGGAATTATTCCTATTATCATAAATGTTAAAAAAATCAAATATTCATTTCCTATAAAGGGAGTAAATAAGAAAAATATTCCTCCAAGTATAAAAAAATATCCTGCTAGTCTATGAGTTTTATTCCAATTTTCGTCACTATTTAAAGTCCAAGGAAGTTTTATTCCAACTGTATAATTTCTTTTTGTTTTTGGCAAATAATTTCCAATTAAAATTAAAAGAAAACCTACGAATATAGAAATTATTACCATAACATTGATCTTTTTTCCAAGCCCATAAAAAACGCTGATTACAAAAGTTATGAGCATAACCAAAGGAATTGTTGCCTTGCCGATTGTTATTACAAAATTATTTTTGTCTTTGTTTTTTGGATCGTTATCAAGCATAAAGCAAGAAAAAATATTTAAAAAAATCAAAAGCAAGGGTGTTGTTATTAGGGCTGTAAATTTACTTGAATAGCCATCAATTTTGTTATTGAATCCCCAATGAGTAGGCAAAGTTTCTGGCATTTTTTTGTAAAATAATAAATTTACAATGGCAAACAAAAAAATAGAAATAATAACTGAGATTACACTTTCTTTTTTAAATTTAATTTTATTTTTCATTTTCTACTCCTTTAAATTTCACAAACCAAGCCATTATATCCTCAAAAATACTTGTATTTAGCTCGTAATAAATAAAATTTTTCTTTTTTGTTTCATAAATTAAATCTTCATTTTTTAATAATTTTAAATGGTGGGAGATGGTTGCCTTAGATAAGTCAAAATTTTCAGCAATTTCTCCCGCATTCATAGATCCTTTTTTTCTCAATAAATTTAAAATTTCAATTCTTACTGGATCAGATAAAGCTTTAAAAGTATCAGAAAACAATTTATCACTCCCTTTCATTCTATTTTGATAATTATCTAAATAGCTATTTTTATTATAGAATGTAAAATAAAAAAAGTCAAATCTATTTCGAAAAAAATCTAAATAGATTTGACTTATAATTATTTTTAAATATTTTAAAATTTTTGAAAGGTCCAAGAATTTTTTATTTTATTAAAATTATTTCAATGACAATTACACTAATCACTAGACTTTTTGAATATTTTAGTATTGTAAATATAATAATATAGAAATAAGGAGAATTATGGCTGAGATTTTTTATAGAACCTATCCAAAAAAATTGAATAAAGATAAATCAGATTTGGGTTTTGTGGATATTTATGATCTTGATAAAAGATTTATGCTTGCAAAAATTCTTGGGGTTGATTGTTTGATAATAGAAGATATTTTCAAGAAGGATAAAAAGAATTTTTTTGATTATTCGCAAGTTGATAAAAATTTGGGTCAAACTAGAGATTTTGTAGGGGAAATCTTATTGTGCCATGAGATGTCTTTGTCTATAATTTTAAGGATTGATATAAATAAAATGAATGGGCAAATGGAAGCGAAAAATATTTTGGCAATTTTAAATTTTTGGATTGATAAGGGAGTCGATGGATTTTTATTTGATGATTGTAAAAATTCTAAAATAAATTTTAGGGAAGTCCTTTTATATTTGAAAAAAACTTACAAAAATCTAATTTTAATTGTAAATACAAAAAATGGGGAAGAATATAAAAATATCTGTAAAATTGTAGATTTATCTTATAAAAGTATGGAAAATGAAAATTTGAAAGAATTTATTTTAAATGAAAATAAAAATTCAAATATATTTTCTTTAAATGATGATTTTGATTTTTCTTGTCTCAATTTTTTGGATTTTAAACATTTTTACACAATATCAGCAAAACTTATAGCTATTATTACACTAATAAGGCAAAATGATATTTTTATTAAAGAAGGGGAAGAAACTTTATATTATTTAGACAAAATTGATTCTAGGATAAGAAAGGAAATATTTGATTTTTATAGGGAGATTTTTTTGGTAAGATATGATTATCTTGATATAATTAAAGGGGATATTTTCCCATAAAATTAAAGGATAAAGATGTTCTTTCCTATATGTTTTACAATGGGAAAAAAGCTCTTGTGATTTTAAATAATCTTTGTCAAAAAGACATAATAGTAGATTTACCAAAATTTATTGATATAAGAAAATCAACTTTTGTTATTGGAAATATTTCCAAAAGAACTATTGTAAAAAATATCAATTTGAGAGCTTATGAATCTTTTGTATTTGAAACTTACATAAAATAATTTATAAAAGGAGATAATAATGGTTGAAAAAAATAATAAATTTGTACCAGAAGTACATTCAAAACTTAGAAAATCTTTTATAACAATGCCTGAAGAAATTTATAAGGCAAGTGGAATAAAAATTTATGAAAAAAGAATAAAATCTTTACTTTTTACAACAGATCTTGCAATAATTAGAAATTCTAATGCGGATTCTATTATGGCAGTTTATCCCTACACTCCACAAAATACAATTGCTCAATCAATAATTTCAACTGCATCAGTTCCATGTTTTATTGGTGTTGGTGGAGGTACAACTCAAGGAGCAAGATCAAAATATATTGCTTTTGATGCAGAGCTTGAAGGAGCTTATGGTGTTGTTGTAAATTCTCCGATTCCAAATGAAGATATTAAAGCAATCTCAGAATTTGTAGACATACCAGTGATTGCAACTGTAACTGGATTTAAAGATGATGTTTTGGGGAAAATAGAAGCAGGCGCAGAAATTTTAAATGTATCTGGTGGTCCAAAAACTCCAGAGCTTGTCGCTGAAATTAGAAAATTAATTGGAGATAAATTTCCAATTATAGCAACTGGTGGTAGCAAAGCTGAATCAATTAAAAAAACAATTGACGCAGGAGCAAATGCAATTTCATACACAGCACCATCATCAGCAGAAGTTTTTGGTGAAATGATGGATAGATATAGGAAGTAGGATTTATATTTTTTAAAATTTTAATAAGGAGAAAAAATGTATAAGGGCTACATAACAGATATTGAAGGAATAAAAGTAGGTCATGCTCAAAATTTTGATGCGGGAACTGGTCTTACAGTTTTAATTCCTCCAAAAGGAAATACAGCAAGTGTTGATGTAAGAGGAGGAGGGCCTGGAACTCGCGAAACTGATCTTTTAAATCCTGTAAATACTGTAAGCGAAGTTTCAGCTATAGTTTTATCTGGAGGTTCTTCTTATGGACTTGCAGGCTCAGTTGGAGTCGTTGAAGAATTAGAAAAAGATGGAAGAGGATTTGAAGTTCCAAGTGGAATTGTTCCCATAGTTCCCCAAGCAATTTTATACGATTTGGATTATAAATCTTACAAAATTAGACCGGATAAAAAAATGGGAAGTGATGCTTATAAAAATGCAAGTTTTGATGAAAATCGTCAAGGAATAATTGGGGCAGGGACTGGAGCTACAGTTGGAAAGGCCTTGGGCAAAGAATTTTTGATGAAATCAGGACTTGGCTCTGCCACAATAAGCGTTGGCGATTTAAAAGTTTCTGCTATTGTTGCAGTAAATGCGATGGGAGATATTTTTGATGATGAAAAAAATAAACAAATTGCAGGAATTTTAAAAAATAATAAATTCATTCCGACTCTTGAAGTTTTAGAAAATATTTCTGAAAAAAATTCTTTGAACACAACAATAGGAATTGTTGCAACAAATGGAAAATTTAATAAAACTGAGCTTAGAAAAATCGCCTCAATGACTCACAACGGTTATGCCAGAGCGATTAGACCAGTTCACACCATGATGGATGGAGATACAATTTTCTCTCTTGCTACAAATAAAATAAAGGCAGATTTAAATCTAGTAGGAAGTTTAGGAGCAAAAGTTATGGCTCGTGCAATTGCAAATGCAATTTATTTTTCTAATGTAGAAAATTCTTCCGAATTTATTTAATAAAATTATTGACTTTTAAAACTAATTATAGTAACATAGATAAGAATTCTCTACTCCGACAAAAGATCGGGGTCAAAGACCAAAGGGAGGTGAATAAGATGAATAACTACGAAGCAGTATTGATTTACAAACCAGAAATTTCAGATGAAGAAAGAAATAAATCTTTAGAAATCTTCAAAGGCATTATAGCTGAAAGTGGAGAAGTAGAATCTGTAGATGACTGGGGAAAAAGAAAACTTGCATACGAAATCAACTACATCAAAGAAGGATATTATTATATCGTTGATTTCAAAGCTAGTGGTGACCACATCAAAGAATTTGAAAGAAGACTTAGAATATCTGATTTAATTCTTAGATACATGGTAATCAGAAAAGAGGACTAAATGAATAAAGTTTTTCTTATAGGAAGATTAACAAAAGATCCAGATTTGAGATATACTCAACAAGGACAAGCAGTTGTTAGTTTTTCTTTAGCAGTTGATAGAGGTTTAAGTAAACAAAAACGACAAGAAATGGAATCAATGAATCGTCCAACAGCCGATTTTCCACGAATTACAGTGTGGGGAGTTCAAGCTGAAAATGTATCAAGGTATCTAAAAAAAGGAAATCAATGTGCGATAGATGGTAGAATCCAAACAGGTTCTTACCAAGACAAAGATGGAAAGATGGTCTACACAACGGATGTTATTGCAGACAGAGTTGAATTTTTGGAATCAAGATCAGATGGTCAATATCAAAATAATCCAATGAACCAAGATAATGGTTTTGGAAATATGAACCAAGAAAATTCTTACAATAATTCAAATAATTTCCAACAAAATAACAATCAAAACATGAATAATAACGATGACTTTTTTGACGATGACTTTACAGAAATTGAAGACGACGGAAGAATTCCTTTCTAGATTTTAGGAGGATAAAATGCGTAGAAATTTCAGACCAAGAAAAAAAGTCGATCCATTTGTCAAAGACCCTTCAAAAGTAATAGACTACAAGGATATTGAAACTCTAAAAAGATTTATTTCTGATAGAGGAAAGATCCTTCCAAGAAGAGTTACAGGACTAAATGCGAAACATCAAAGAGAAATTACAAGAGCAATCAAAAGAGCTAGACAAGTAGCTTTATTGCCATACGAAGATAATTAAAGATAAATAAAAATATAAACTTTCAATAAGCAAGCAAAAGACACCTAAAGGGTGTCTTTTTTTTATATAAAAGTAAAATAAAATTATGGAAATAAATAAAAAAAGATATAGGGATGTGGATTCCTATTTTAAAAGAAAATTTAATAAAAAAATAATAAAAATTCCTCTTGATGGAAATTTTACTTGTCCAAATAGGGACGGAAAAATTTCAAAATTAGGTTGTATTTATTGTTCAGAAAATGGAGCTGGAGATTTTACAAGAAATGATGATTTGGATAAGCAAATTGATTATCAAATAAAAAGATTAAAAAATCCAAAAAGAAAAGAAGGATATATGGCATATTTTCAAAATTTTACATCAACCTATGGTAATATAGAAAAGATGAAAGATTTATTTTATGGAGCAATAGAAAATCCTCATATCATGGGCTTATCTATTGCAACACGTGCGGATTGTCTTTCTGATGAAGTAATTGACTTACTTGATGATTTAAATAAAAAAACTTTTCTAATTGTTGAGCTTGGTCTTCAATCTGTAAATGAAAAATCTATAGAATTTATAAACAGAGGCTATTCTCACAAGGAATTTGATAAGGGACTTTTAAAATTAAAAGAAAAAAATATTAAAACTTTGGCACATCTTATAATTGGACTTCCAAATGAGGATTTGGATGATTATCTTAGAGCTATTTCTTATATAAATGAAAGAGAATTTTGGGGAATTAAAATTCACAATCTTTATATAGAAAAAGGCTCTAGAATTTATGATTACTATTTGGAAAATCAAGATGAGTTTACAATGACTTTGGATCAGTTTGTCGATTATGTTATACTTATTTTGGAGGATTTAAATCCAAATATAATTGTCCAAAGACTAACCGGAGATGGACGCCGTGATAGAATTATTTGGCCGATTTGGTCAAAAAATAAGGCAAAAGTTTTATCTACAATTGATAAAAAATTAAAGGATAGAAATAAAAATCAGGGGGATTTATGGAAAGAGAAATAGGAAATTTTTATATTGAAGGCTATAATTTTGACACAAAAACTTATGATAACAAGGATAATACACTTTTATTGGTAATTGATTTGCAAGAAAAATTGATGCCAGCAATTTATGAATCTGATAAAATAATTAAAAATTCAGCTTGTCTATTAAAAGTTTTTGAAATGTACGGAATTAAAAAAATTGCAACAGAACAATATCCAAAAGGACTTGGACAAAGCGTAGATGAAATAAAAGAAAATCTTGATGATGAGAATATTTTTTCAAAAACAAGCTTTGATGCAATCACAGATGAGGTTTCTTCTTATTTAAAAGAAAATAAAATCACAAATGTAATAATTACAGGAGCAGAAACGCATATCTGTGTTTATCAAACAGCAAGAAGATTATTATTTGAAGGCTACAAGGTTTTTGTAGTTGAAGATGCTGTATCAAGTTTTAATAAAGAGCAAAAAGATTTGGGATTAAAAGCTATGTCTGATATGGGAGCAAGCCTTGTAAATACAGAAATGCTAATGTTCGATTTGGCAAGTGATGCAAAAGATGAAAATTTCAAAGAAATTTCTAAAATGGTAAAAAATTTAAGAAAATAATTTAGCCTTCTTATGAAGGCACAGAACGTAGACAAACCCTCAAGCACGAATATCTGACTCCAAAAATTGTTGATTTGTATACATTTCAACAGTCTGAGCCTTCTTATGAAGGCTATTTTTGTGCTTATTTTTATTTTTTTTTATAATAAATAATTTCTAAATAATCCTTGATGAATTTTTCTTTTTATCTTATTATATATTGATACAAGTTTGGTTTTTTGTGTTTTAAAATTGTTAAAAATATTAGGTAAATTTGCAATAAGTTTACAAAAAATATTTTATATAATTTAACTGATAAAACCGACTTATTTGCTTGTATTTGACTTTATTTATAATAAAATATATAAGGTAGATATTTTTATTCTATTTGTATTTAAATATTTTAATATATAGGAAAGGAAAATGTATGAATTTACATATGGGACTTGATGTCGGTTCTACGACTGTAAAGATTGTTATTACTGATGAAAATTTTAACACTCTTTATTCAGTTTACAGACGACATAAATCAGATGTAAAACAAACAGTTACAAATGTTCTAAAAGAAGCTTACGACAGGTTTAAAGATGATTATCTTACCGTAAATGTTACTGGCTCTGGTGGAATGTTTGTTGAAAAATATTTGGGCATTAATTTTGTTCAAGAAGTTATTGCTGAAACAAAAGCTATAAAAAAATTTATTCCTCAAGCTGATGTTGTAATAGAACTTGGGGGCGAGGATTCAAAAATAACCTACCTCAAAGGCTCTGTTGAGCAAAGAATGAATTCTATTTGCGCTGGTGGAACGGGAGCTTTTATTGATCAAATGGCAGCTCTTCTTGATACAGATGCTAAAGGTTTAAATGAATTAAGTAAAAATTATAAAAAAATATATCCAATTGCAAGTCGTTGTGGGGTTTTTGCAAAAACTGACATACAAGCTCTTATGAATCAGGGGGCAAGCAGGGAAGATATAGCAATTTCTGTTTTTCAATCAGTTGTAAACCAAACAATTTCAAATCTTGCTTGTGGAAGACCAATAAAGGGAAATGTAACTTTCTTGGGAGGACCACTTCATTTTTTGAAGGCTTTGAGAGATAGGTTTATTGAAACTTTAGGCGAAGAAGAAAATAATTTTTATATTCCAGAAGATGCCGAACTTTATGTGGCAAAGGGTGCTGCAATTTTATCTGAAAATGAAAAGCCAATTTCTTACAGATCTCTTATAAAATCTTTGGAAGAAGATAAAAAAGTTGATATGGAAATGACTAAGAAAATGGATAGGCTTTTTGAAGATGAAAAAGATTATGAAAATTTCAAAATAACTCACAAGACAAATCTTGTAAAATATAGAAAATTAGAAGATTATGAAGGAGAAATTTTTCTTGGAATTGATGCAGGTTCTACAACTTCAAAAATAGTTCTTATAAGTGAAGATAATGAAATTCTTTATGATGATTATAGGATGAATTTAGGAAGACCTCTTGAAGTTGTAATTTCTATGTTAAAAGATGCCTATAAAAAAATTCCTGCAAAAGCAAAAATTGTCTCATCAGGAATTTGTGGCTATGGGGAAGAATTTATTAGAAATGCTCTCCACATAGATAACGGTGAAGTTGAAACTATAGCCCATTATTCTGCGGCAAAATTTTTCAATCCAGATGTAGATTTTATTTTGGATATTGGAGGCCAAGATATGAAAGCTATGCATATTCGTGATGGAATTATAGATTCAATCCAATTAAACGAATCTTGCTCATCCGGTTGTGGATCATTTTTGTCAACTTTTGCAGCAAGCGTTGGTCTTTCTGTAGAAGAATTTCAACAAAAAGCCCTTTTTGCAAAAGAGCCAGCAGATTTGGGTTCAAGATGTACAGTTTTTATGAATTCAAAGGTAAAACAAGCCCAAAAAGAAGGATCAGACGTTTCTGATATAGCGGCAGGACTTTGTTATTCTGTAATAAAAAATGCCATCCAAAAAGTTATAAAAGTTCGTGATCCAAAATCTCTAGGAAAAAATATAGTTGTCCAAGGTGGAACTTTTTATGGCGATGCAATCCTTAGAGCCTTTGAAAAATTATCATCAAGAGATGTAACCAGACCAGAAATTTCTGGCCTTATGGGAGCTATGGGTATGGCTTTGATTTCCAAAGAAAAATCAACAGGCCATTCCAAAATTTTATCGGAAAGTGAAATAGATAATTTTACCTATACACAAAAATCTGCAAGGTGTGGAAGATGTACAAATAATTGTTCCCTACAAATAAATATTTTCCCAGATGGATCAAGATTTATAACAGGAAATAGGTGCGAAAGAGGAGCTGGAGTAAAACAAGAAGAAACTTTGGCAGATCTTAATATGTACAAATTTAAAAATAAACTTTTGTTTGATAGGAAGACTTTGGGAGAAAAAAATATTTTTGGAAAAGTTGGACTACCAAGAGTTTTAAATATGTATGAAGATTATCCTTTCTGGCATGAATTTTTCACTTCCTTAGGTTTTGATGTTATTTTATCGGATGAATCAAATAGGAAAATTTATGAAAAAGGGATTGCAACAATTTCATCAGAAACTGCTTGCTATCCTGCAAAAATTGCCCACGGCCATATAGAAAATTTGCTAGAAAAAAATATAGATATGATTTTTTATCCTGCAATTTTTTATGAGTACAAGCAATTTGATAAGGCACAAAATCACATGAATTGTCCAGTTGTGTCAGGTTATCCTGATGTAATTGAAAATAATGTTGATGGACTTAAAAATGTAAAATATTTAGCACCATATCTTTCATTTGAATCTGAAAAAATTATTGGAGATAGGCTAGTCGAAATTTTTGAAGGATATGAGCATGATGGATTTGTTTTAAAGAAAAATCAAATAATAAATGCAGTAAAAAATGCTTGGCAAAAACAAGCTGATTATCATGAAGATATAAGAAAAAAAGGAAGAGAAATTTTAGAATATGTTCATGTGAACAAGGAAAAAGGCATAGTTCTTGCAGGTCGTCCTTATCATATTGATCCAGAAATAAATCATGGGATTCCAGAATTGATTGAGTCAATGAGAATTCCTGTTTTATCAGAAGATGCCCTTGCTTATTCAACAGAAGATTTGGAAAAAGAAACAAGAGTTTTGGACCAATGGTCTTATCATGCAAGATTATATAGGGCGGCAGAATTTGTAGGCAAAGATCCTTGCCTTCAATTAGTTCAATTAAATTCATTTGGTTGTGGTCTTGATGCTGTTACAACCGACCAAGTTCAAGATATTTTAGAGGCAAACGGAAAAATTTATACTTTGTTAAAAATTGATGAGGTTTCAAATCTTGGAGCTGTAAAAATTAGAATTAGATCATTAATTCAAGCTCTAGACCAACAAGATGACAAGGACCTTCATTTAAGAAAAAGAAAAGATAAAATTTCTTATGAAAATCATGAATTTACAAAAGCAATGAAGGAAGAAGGCTATACAATTCTTGCCCCACAAATGGCAAGAGAGCATTTCCAAATTTTGGAAAAACTTTTTAATGGAAATGGATACAAGATAGAATTTTTAAATAAAGTTGACGAGAAAGTAATAGATAATGGATTAAAATATGTAAACAATGATTCATGTTATCCTTCAATTACAGTTGTAGGTCAATTTATGGAAGCTGTAAATTCTGGAAGATATGATCCAAACAAGTTAGCACTTCTTATGACTCAAACAGGAGGAGCTTGTCGTGCATCAAATTATGTAGGCTATATTAGAAAGGCCCTAAAAGATGCTGGCTATCCACAAATTCCAGTTATTGCCTTATCAGCTCAAGGAATAGAATCACACTCAGGTTTTGATTTAAAAAAAGTTTCAAATATTCCTTTACTAGTAAATTCACTAAGAGCCTTGTTATTAGGAGATTTAATAAATAGAGTTTCAAACGCTACAAGACCTTATGAAAAAGAAAAAGGCTCTGTAGATAAATTGAAAGAAAAATGGATTGAAATTTGTAGAGATAATATTGTAAAAATGAGTTCAAAATCTTACAGAAAAATTATAAACGATATTGTAGAAGATTTTGATGAGATTGAAGTTTTAGATATTAAAAAACCAAAAGCAGGAATTGTTGGAGAAATTCTTGTAAAATATTTAAAAGAAGCAAACAACCATCTGCAAGATACCCTAGAAGCTGAAGGAGCAGAAGTAATAGTTCCAGATTTGATAGATTTCTTTATGTATTGTCTTGCAAACACACAAATAAAAAAAGATTTATATGGCAAAAGTCCAATGACAGCATTTTTTGGAAAAACAGCCATAAATACAATAGAATTTTATAGAAAGCCAATAAGAAAGGCTTTAAAAAATTCAAAAAGATTTGATGAGCCAGTCTATATAAATGACGTTAAAGACTTTGCAAAAGAAGTTACAAGTCTTGGCAATCAAGCAGGAGAAGGATGGCTACTTGCAGGCGAAATGATAGAATTAATTCATCAAGATGCACCAAATATAGTTTGTATACAACCATTTGGTTGCTTACCAAACCACATCACAGGCAAGGGAGTAATGAAAAAAATCAGAGAAATTTACCCACAAGCAAACGTAGTAGCAATAGACTACGACCCAGGTGCAAGCGAAGTAAATCAAATAAATAGAGTAAAACTAATGATGAGCCAAGCAAGGGAAAATCTAAAAGAAAATGTAAAAGCATAAAAAAATCTAGCAGTTTTTGCTAGATTTTTTTTATAAATTTTTCAACATGATTTGTAATAATTCCATTTGGATTTAAAATTTCTAATTTTTCATAATCTTCCTTTTTATTTGAAAACCAAATATTAGTCAAAACTCCCATATTTTTTAAATCAATAATTTCTTTTTGACTAACGGCAGTATTTTTTGGATGATAATATTGTAAATTTAAATCCTTGCAAAGATTTTTAATATTATCAACTTTTTTGCTAGTCAAATAGGCGAGGGGAATTTCAGTGTCAATTTCTCTAATTTTCTTTAAAGAATTTAAATTAAAAGAAGAAATAATAATTTTATCGACCAAGCCATAAGCATAAATTTTTCCCATCAAAAGCTTTTCAATATTTTTGTATTCAATTACATTTGTTTTTACTTCAATATTTGTAATAATATCTTTGTCCTTAAAATAAGAAAAATATTCATCAATATCAGAAATTTTTATATTTTCGAAATTTTTATTGTAAGAAAAAGAATATTTTTGTAATTCTTCTAGGCTATGATCTTTTATAAAACCAGAACCATCACTTGTTCTGTCGATTTTTTCATCGTGAATTATAATTAATTCCTTATTTTTTGATAAATGAATATCAAGCTCTATAGCATAAACACCCATTTCAAAAGCTTTTTTAAAAGCGAGCATAGTATTTTCTGGATAAAGGGAAGAAAAGCCCCTGTGCGCAATAATTTTCATAAAACCTCCTAGTAATTTATACCCAAAATAAAAATATAAATATTTGACAAGACATTTAGAACTTGGTATTATATTTAAGTACTTGCAGGATTGGCGGAATTGGCAGACGCGCAAGACTAAGGATCTTGTGTCCGATTTTAGGACGTGGAAGTTCAAATCTTCTATCCTGCACCAAATTTATGCACTCAAAATTGAGTGCTTTTTTTGTGTTTATTTTTAAAATTTCGTTTTTAAAATATATTTTTTGATTTTTCCTATAAAATATTTAAAAAAATTCACTTTTAATTTAAAATTAATAAGCAACTTACGAAAATAAATAGTTATAAATTTATCTAAAAGGAAAAGCTTTTTTCTTTTTTGCTTTTAATGGATTTATGAAAAAAATTTTTAAAAATTTCAAATATCTATGAAGTCTAGTACTTTAAATATAGATGTTATAAGTTTTGACTTATGGTTGTGATTATAAATTAATAATTTTACTATTAAAAACGTTTTCTATATAATTATATTTGAAAAAAGCTACTAATATTTATTATAATTGTAAGTGATTTGAAATTAGAAATTGAAAATCGCTTAGTGAATTTATGGAGGAAATAATGACTAAGTTTCGTAGAGAACATGATTCTGTTGGTGAAATGGATATTTTAGAAAATGCTTATTATGGTGCTAATGCCAAAAGAGCTGAGGAAAATTTCCCAATAACAGGTCTTAAAGCTGATGATAAATTTTTGGATGCTATGGTTGAAGTTAAAAAGGCTGCAGCTTTTGAAAATGAAAAATTAGATTTAATTTCAAAAGAGCAAAAGGATGCTATTGTTTATGCTTGTGATAAAATTCTTGCTGGAGAATATAGGGATAATTTTATTGTTGATCCTATTCAAGGCGGAGCTGGAACAAGTTATAATATGAATACTAACGAAATCATCGCAAATATTGCAAATGAAAAACTTGGTGGAGGCCTTGGCGTTTATGATAAGGTTCATCCAAATGATGATGTAAATAAGGGGCAATCAACGAATGATGTTATTCCAACAAGTGGAAAGATTGCTCTTGTTAGATATTTTATTGAACTTAAAGATGAATGTGAAAAACTTTTAAAATCTTTTGAAAAAAAAGCGGATGAATTTAAAGATGTTTACAAAATGGGTCGTACTCAATTGCAAGATGCTGTTCCTATAAGTTTAGGTCAAGAATTTAATGCTTATCATTCTGTAATTAAAAGAGATTATAAGAGAATTCAAAAAGCTATTGATGAATTATCAAATGTAAATTTGGGAGCTACTGCAATTGGAACAGGTCTTAATGCAGATAGAACTTATGTAAAAGAAATTGTTGGTGTTTTAAAAGATGTAACAGGTCTTGATTTAAAACAAGCAGAAGATTTGGTTGATGGAACACAAAATTTGGACGGATTTTTATATGCTTCATCAATTTTAAAAACTTTTGCGGTTTCACTTTCAAAAATTTCTAACGATTTAAGACTAATGTCTTCAGGTCCTCAAACAGGAATTGGCGATATTAATTTGCCAGTTAGACAAGCAGGTTCTTCAATAATGCCTGGAAAAGTAAATCCTGTAATCCCAGAAGTTGTAAGCCAAGTTGCTTTTGCAGTTTGTGGAAATGATACTACTGTTACAATGGCAGTTGAAGCTGGACAACTTGAACTTAATGCTTTTGAACCTGTAATATTTTATAAACTTTTTGAATCATTAAAAGCTTTAAAGGGTGCAATTTATACATTAAGAGTTAATTGTATTGATGGTATAACTGCTAATAAAGAATTATTATTAGAAGAAGTTGAACAATGTGTAGGACTTGTTACAGCCCTTGCCCCACATATTGGATATGAAAAATCAAGTAAGATTGCACACAAGGCACAAGAGAGTGGAAAAACTGTAAGAGAAATTGTTCTTGAAGAAAAATTATTAGGAGAAGATGAACTCGATAGGATTTTAGATTTCAAAAAAATGATTACACCTGGAATCTTAGAAGAGGACAAATTGGAAGAAAAATAAATTTTAGATAATAAATATTAGGAGGATAAGATGACTACAAATGAAAATAAAAAAATGAGCGCAACTAAAAAAATATTGTTATCAATGCTCATAGGTCTTGTAGTAGGTATAGGACTTCATTATATAGTACCCGACGGATTTTTTAAAAAATCTGTTTTGATTGATGGAGTATTTTTCTTATTTGGTCAAGGCTTTGTTAGATTGTTACAAATGCTTGTAGTACCACTTGTATTTTTCTCAATTGGTACTGGCGTTATGCAAATGAGAGATGTTTCACAATTTGGAAGAGTTGCTATAAGGACTCTTGTTTTATATTTGATAACTACTGCACTTGCAATTGCCATTGCCTTATTTATAGCAAAATTATTAAAACCAGGCGTTGGAATGAATCTTGCTGAGGCTACAAAATCAGCAGCTCCAGCAGCAGATGCGAAAGAAGCCCCAACACTAATTGAAACTTTGGTAAATATAATTCCAAAAAATCCTATAGAATCTTTGGCAAACGGAGATATGCTCCAAGTAATTTTCTGGGCATTTTTGTCTGGTATAGTTATAGGAAGATTTGGTCAAGAATTAAAATTATTAGAAGATTTTATGAATGTTGGCAATGATTTTATGATGAAAGTAACAGCTTTAGTTATGAAAGCTGCTCCAATAGGAGTATTTGCTCTAATAGCAAGAACATTTACAGATATTGGACTTGGCATAGTAGGACCACTTCTTACATTTTTGGGATCAGTATTAAGCTCAATGGTAATATTGATAGTTTTAGCTTACATTCCATTAATTGTAATTACATCAAAGACAAGTCCTAGTCATTTTTTGAAAAAAGTATTCCCAGTTTATACTTTTGCTTTTTCATCTGCATCATCAAATGCAACAATACCATTAACACTTTCATCATGTGATACACTCGGAGTTCCTAGAGAAATTTCATCATTTACAATTCCACTAGGAGCAACAATCAACATGAATGGTACAGCAATTTATCAAGGATGCGCAGTAATATTTATAGCAAATGCTTATGGAATAGATTTGACATTTGGAAATTTAGTTACAGTAGTATTGACAGCTGTTTTATCATCAATTGGTACAGCAGGAGTTCCAGGAAGTGGAATGATAATGCTATCAATGGTTCTTTCATCAGTAGGTCTTCCAGTAGAAGGCGTAAGCTTAATTATGAGTGTTGAAAGAATTGTAGATATGTTTAGAACAGCACTTAACGTAACAGGAGATGTTGTGTCAACATTTGTTTCTGCAACTAAAGAAAACTTATTAGATAAAAATAGATATTTGTCTGATGAAAAACCAGAAATGGAAGAGGTTGATTTTTAGAATATGAAAAATTTCTTTGTGATTTTGGGAGGAATGGGAACCCTAGCAACAACAAATTTTTTAAATGATTTAAATGAAGCTTATAAGCCAAGCTCAGATCAAGAATATTTAAATTATTTGGTAGTAAATCACGCCACAATTCCTGATAGAACTTCCTTTATATTAAAAAAATCAAAAGAAAATCCATTTGATTTTCTAAAAGAAGATATAGAAAGTGTTGATAAATTAAATCCAGATTTTTATGTGATTACTTGTAACACAGCACATTTTTTCTATGATGATTTACAAAAATTAACAAAAAAACCAATCATAAATATGATTGAGCTTGTTGAAAATAAATTAAATAAAATCAAAAAGCCTTCTACAATTGGAATTTTTGCAACAGAAGGAACGATAAAAAGTAAATTATTTAATAATATAATAGAAAGATGTTCTCATAAGGCTTTCGTTTCATCAAGAAAAATTCAAGATAATATAAATGAATGTCTTTATGGTGATGTAAAAGAAAAAGGGACAATTAATTTTGAAAGATACCACAACACTTTGAAAGAAATGATGGATCAAGGATGCGATTATATAATTATAGGATGCACAGAAGCTTCATATATAAATAGCAAAGATGAAAATTCAAATCTTTATCCATTAATTGATAGTGAAAAAGAATTGGTAAATGAAAGTTTGAAGTTAGGACTTAAACTTCAAAAAAATATAGAAATTTAGGAGCAAATATGTCAGAGATGGACTTGGAATATATTAGAGCTATTTTAAAATATGGTTCTATTACCGCAGCCTCAAAAAAAATTTATATTTCCCAATCAGCTTTAAGTCAACACATCATTAGGATTGAGAAAAAATTGGGAGTTGAAATATTTAATAGGGATTTTAAACCTATAAAACTTACTGAGGCTGGCATAATTTATAAAAAGTCCCTTGAAGATATAGAAAAATTAAAAGAAAATACTCTATTAAAAATTGAAGAAATAAATAAGTTGAAAATCGGAGAGCTATCAATTGGTTCTACCGATTATCAAACTTATTTTTTCCTATCAAAAGTTTTAAAAGATTTTAATGAAGATTATCCAGGAATTAAAATAAATTTATTAGAAGCAAAAACTAATCAGTTAAACACTTTTGCCCTAAATGGTTTGTGTGATTTTTCAATAACTTATGAAACTGATAGGTTTGATGATTTGGAAAGCATAAATCTTTATAGAGAAGATGTATATTTGGCTATGTCAAAAGAAAATAAATTAAAAAATGATTTGTCAGGCAAAGGAAAAATAAAAACAATTAGTGCCAAAAAACTTGCAGGGCAAAATATTATAAGAATGAAAAAAGGACAAAATCTTATTTTGCAATACCAAGAGCTTGATGAATTTACAGATAATTCTTTGAATACAGTTTTTGAAACAGATTCAATATTTATAGCTGAAAAATGTGTAAGAGAAAATATGGGGCTTGCCATTTTGCCTGAAAAAATGTTAAAAGAAAAAAAGGATGACCTTATATATTTTAAATTAAAAGAAGGCTTATCATCAAGAACTGCTATGATAAATTATTCCAAAAATCACAAATTAAAAACTATTGCAAAAATATTTATAGATAGGTTAAAAAGATACGCTAAAGAAGAATTTTAAAATCGAGGTAAAAAATGAAATACAGACAAGAAGAAGATTCTCTAGGGATAGTAAATGTTCCAGCTAATCATTTTTGGGGAGCACAAACTGAAAGGTCTTTAGAAAATTTTCCTCAAGAAGTTGAAAAAATGCCACATTCTCAAATTATGGCAATAGCAAGTATAAAAAGATGTGCAGCTATTGTTAATAATAAAGAAAAAAAATTAGATGATAAGAAAAAAGATTTGATTGTAAAAGCTTGCGATAGAATTTTAAAGGGGGAATTTGACAATGAGTTTCCATTAACAGTTTGGCAAACAGGCTCTGGCACTCAAACAAATATGAATGTCAATGAAGTTATAAGCCATATTGCAAATGAAAATGAAAAAATAATTCATCCAAACGACCATGTAAATATGAGCCAATCTTCAAATGATGTTTTCCCAACAGCAATGCATCTTTCAACTTACAAAAATTTATCAGAAAAATTATTAGAAGAATTACCAAAAACAATTGATACAATAAAAAAATTGGAAGATGAAAATAAAAATATAATAAAAACAGGAAGAACTCATCTTCAAGATGCAACTCCTTTAAAACTTTCTCAAGAAATTTCTGCTTGGAGAGTGTGTCTTGAAAGAGATTTGAAAGTTTTAAAAGAAGTAAAAGAAGAATTGACCTACCTTGCTATAGGTGGTACTGCAGTTGGAACAGGAATCAATGCAAAAAAAGAATTTGGTGATGAAATGGCAAAAGAGCTTTCAGATTTTTATGGTTATGAATTTAAATCTGATGAGAATAAATTTTATCAATTATCATCAAAATCTGCTCTTGTAAATGTTCACGGAACAATAAAAGCTCTTGCGACAGATCTTTATAAAATTGCAAATGATATAAGATTTTTATCTTGTGGTCCAAGATGTGGAATAAGTGAGCTAATAATTCCTGCAAACGAACCAGGTTCATCAATTATGCCGGGAAAAGTAAATCCAACTCAAGTTGAATCAATTACTATGGTTTGTATAAAAATAATGGCAAATGATTTTGCAATTTCAATGGCAAACACTCAAGGTCAATTGCAATTAAATACTTATATGCCTTTGATAATTCATTCAATGGATAATTCAATTACACTTTTGTCTAAATCATTAAAATGTTTTAGGGAAAAATTATTAGAAGGACTTGTTGCAAATGAAAAAAATATTGCAAAAAATTTAGAAAATTCTCTTATGCTTGTAACAAGTTTATCTCCACATATTGGATACGATAAGGCAAGCAAAATTGCAAAATATGCTTATAAAAATAATTTAACATTAAAACAAGCTTGTCACGAATTAAAATATTTAAGCGATGAAGAATTTGATGAAATAGTAAAACCAGAAAAAATGGTATAAGGAGAAAATAATGGAAAATCTAAAAGAAAAAGCACTTGACTTACACAAAGAGATTCAAGGAAAAATTTCAACAGAATTAAAAACAAAATTGGAAAACAAAGATGATTTATCTTTAGTATATTCTCCAGGAGTTGCTGAACCTTGTAAAAAAATCCACGAAAATGAAGACGATGCTTACGTTTATACTGGAAAAGCAAATACAATTGCAGTTATTTCTGATGGAACAGCTGTGTTGGGACTTGGAAATATTGGACCAAAAGCAGCACTTCCTGTAATGGAAGGTAAGGCTTGTTTGTTTAAAAAATTTGGTGGACTTAATGCAGTTCCACTTGTAATTGATACAACAGATACTGAAGAAATTATAAAATTTGTAAAACAAGTTTCTCCAACTTTTGGCGGAGTAAATCTTGAAGATATTTCATCTCCAAGATGTATAGAAATCGAAACAAGATTAAAAGAAGAATTAGATATTCCGGTTTTTCACGACGACCAACACGGAACAGCAATAGTTACAATTGCAGCTTTAATTAATTCTTTAAAACTTGTAAATAAAAAACCAGAAGAATGTAATGTGGTAATTTCAGGAGTAGGTGCTGCTGGATCATCAATTGTAAGAATGTTAAATGATTTTGGAATTAATGATATTTATGCTTTTAATTCTAGAGGAATTTTAAGAGAAGACGAAAAATATTCAAAAGATTTATACAACAAACTTGCTAAAGAAACAAACAAAGAAAATAAAAATTTAACATTAGAAGAAGCGATGGCAGACGCTGACATTTTTGTAGGAGTTTCTGTACCAAATAAAGTAAGTAAGGAAATGGTAAAATCAATGAGACGTGATCCAATAGTTTTGGCTATGGCAAATCCAGATCCAGAAATTACTTATGAAGATGCAAAAGAAGCCGGAGCAAGAGTTGTTGGAACAGGAAGAAGCGATTATCCAAATCAAGTTAATAACGTTCTAGCTTTCCCAGGACTTTTCAAAGGAGCTTTGTCAGTTCATGCAACAAAAATTACAGAAAAAATGAAAGTTGCAGCAGCAGAAGCTATTGCAAGTTTAATTCCTGATGAAAAAATTTCAGAAGATTATGTAATTCCATCAGCATTTGATTTAGGAGTTGCTGATGTTGTTGCAGAAGCTGTAGCAAAATGTGCAAGAGAAGAAGGACTTGCTCAAAAATAAAAAAATAAGAAAATATTTTAAGCAAAAATAAATTAAATTCTCCCTATTAAAATTAAGAGGGAGAATTTTTTTGTGAAAATTTATTTTTAAAAAATCAATTTAAAGCCATCAACTTGACAAATGTTTTCCTAAATGATAAATTAATATAAATAATATCTAAATTTTAAATTGGATATGTAGTATGTGATTAATGATTATTTTAGTTAAAATCAATTTTTGAAACTATTTTAGTCATTAATTTTTTTGTTTTTAATAATTTGTGCAGATTTTGGAGAGGGAGTTTATGATTAGATCTTATAAATGTATCGACAATCCGCAAAAACCTATTAACTATGATATTTTATTAAATCCAAGTAAAATGGCAGATTATGCTTGTGGAGAAAAATTTATTTCCTTGCCCCTTCTTCCTATGATTTCTCTTTGCTTGGGAGTTGAATTTGAAAATGGAATCAAGGCAAATCCGATTTTTGAAAAAATTCAAGATGTAAAACTTGAAATGGATTATGAAAAAGAAGAATACAAGGCAATGGTTAAAGCCATAGAAATTATTGATGATAAAAAAACTGTAATAGAAATGAGAGGGCCTCTTGCTATTTTGGATAATCTTTTGGGAATAGAAAAGATAATGAGGGCTATGAGAAAAAATAGGGAAAATTTGAATTTTCTCTACGATGAATTTATTGAAATTTATCTTGAATATATTAATAAGATGCAAGAGATGGGAATTACAATTTTTAGTTTTGCTGAAAGTATCTTGGATATAAAATTATTTGGACCAGGGGAAGCTAGTAATTATGTGGATGATTTTTTGCTTAAATTTTTAAAAGAAATAAGAATTTTGCAAAAAGAAAATCCCTTTACCTTTCATCTTTGTCCAAAATCAAGCCTTATCCTTGTTGATTTAGAAAAGGCAGATTTTTTTCCTATTGAATATGAAAGTCCTAAAAAATATATAGATATTTTGTATGGAAACAAATGTTTTTTGGGAGATAGGTGTTTGAATTTGGCGGATAAAAAATTTAAAAGTGTAAATAAAATAATTTTGAAGGAGGAATAAGTGGCAAGTAAAGAAGAATATTTAGAAAAAATGGCAAAGATGGTTGTTGAAATGGAAGATGAGGAAATAGGAGATTTGTGCCGTGAGTATTTAAAAGAAGGTTATGATCCAGAAGATGCAATTTTTAATGGATTAATTAAGGGAATGAATGAGGTTGGAAAACTTTTTGAAGAGGAAGAATATTTTATTTCTGATTTATTAATTTGTTCAGATGCTATGTATAACGGCATTGATGTTTTGAAAGAAAAAATTGAAAGCTACGGAGAAAATAATCTTGCCACAGCCGTAATTGGAGTTGTTGAAGGCGATACTCATGATATTGGGAAAAATCTTGTAAAATTGATGCTTGAAGTTAATGGTTTTAAAATGATTGATTTGGGCAAGGATGTTCCTTGTGAAAAATTTGTTGATGAGGCAATTAAAAATAAGGCTCAATTTATTATGATGTCAACTTTAATGACTACGACTATGGCAAATATGAAAAAAGTAATTGATATTTTAAATGAAAGAAATATTCGCGACCAATTTATTGTAATGGTTGGTGGTGGCCCAGTTTCTGAAAGCTTTGCCAAAGATATTGGAGCTGATGCCTACAGTGAAAATGCAAACGAGGCAGTAAAGGTTGCAAAAAGTTTAATTAAAAATCATGAAAATTGAAATTGAAAATTTGAATAAAATTATTGATTCAAAAGGAAAAAATATCCTAGAAAGTCTACTTGCAAATAATATAAAAATCGATAATTTTTGTAACGGCAAGGGGACTTGTGGCAAATGCAAAATTAAAATTTTAAAAGGAAGTCTTAATCCAATCACATCTTTAGAAAAATCCTTGTTAAGCGATGATGAGATAAATTCAGGGATTCGACTTGCTTGTTTAAGTTTTCCTAAAACTGACCTTAAAATTAAAACTCTAGGTGAAAATTTAGCTTTTAAAATTTTAGATTATGGAGAAATTCCTGATTTTGAAATGAAATTTGATAAAGGTTTTGGTCTTGCCCTTGACATTGGGACTACAAGTCTTGCCATGTACTTGGTTGATTTATCAAATGGAAAAATAATTGATAAAATCTCATCCATAAATTCTCAGGTAAAATATGGCCTTGATGTAATGACAAGAATTAGTTTTGAATATGAAAATGAGAATGGTAAAAATTTACTTCAAGAAGAAATTATAAAAAGTATCAATAATTTGATTGATAAGCTTGTAGATAAAAACGAAATTAAAAGAAATCAAATTAAAAAACTTGTAATTGGGGCAAATACTACCATGCTTCACATGCTAGTTGGCATTGATGCAAAATCTTTGGGGAAATTTCCTTATAAGGCAAAATTTTTAAATTCTTTAAAAATAGATTCTAAAAATCTTGGCATCAATCTTTCATCAAAAGTTTACACTCTTCCAAATGTTTCTGCTTTTGTGGGAAGTGATATTGTAGCAGGGGTATATTTGACGGATTTAAAAAATCAAAAAAATACGCTTTTTATCGATATTGGAACAAATGGAGAGATAGTTTTAAAAACAAAGGATAAACTTTATGCAACGTCAACTGCAGCAGGTCCAGCCCTTGAGGGGATGAATATTTCTTGTGGAATGAGAGCAGAAAGCGGGGCAATTGATTCGGTAAAAATTCAAAATGAAAAAATAAATTTTTCTACAATAGACAATAAAAAGCCAAGAGGGATTTGTGGAAGTGGACTTTTAAGTTTAGTATCTCAAATCATTGAGAAAGATTTTGTAAATAAAAGAGGAAGGATTTTAGATCCAGAAAAATTAGAAAAAGATGATTATAGGAAAAAATTTATAAGAGAAGATGAAAATAAAAAAAGAATTATAATTTTAGATTCAAAGGAAAATATTTATATTAGTCAAAAAGACATTAGGCAGGTTCAGCTTGCAAAAGGAGCAATTTTATCAGGATTTTTGATTCTTCTAGAAAAAGAAAATATGAAAATTGAAGACTTAAATTCTGTAATAATTGCTGGTGGTTTTGGAAGTCATCTTAAAAAAGAAGACTTGACAGGAGTTGGAATCTTACCAAAAAATGTAGAAAAAAAGATAAGATATGTTGGGAATTCTTCCCTAATTGGAGCCTATATGGCCCTTATGAATGAAAATATTATTAAAAAAATGGAAAATTTAGCCAAAAATATTACTTATCTAGACCTTGCAACAAGTAAAAATTATGAAAGAAAATTTGCGAAAGCAATGCAATTTTAAGGAGAAAAAATGAAAAATTTCAAAAAATTATTAACCGTTCTTATCCTAACAACTTTAACTCTTACTTCATGTGGGAACAAAAATGAAGAAAAAAATTCTAATAACTCAAACCCATCAAATATTGTAAGTATTGAGTCTAACGAAAAAGAAGAAGTCACAAGTGTAAGTATTATAATAAAAGATACAGTAAATGACAAAGAAATTTTAAAAGAAGACGGAAAAATTGACAAAGATGGTCTTCAAAAATATCTTGAAGAAAATCACAAGGCAAAATTTGAAGATGGAATGATGACAGAACTTGAAGGAATAAAACAAGATAAAGAAAAAAATCAATACTGGATGTATTATGTAAATGGCGAAATGGCTGAAGTTGGAATTGGCGATTACATTCCAAAAGAAAATGACCAAATAGAATTTAGATTCGAACAAATGTAGATGGATACAAAAAAACTTACAAGGCTTGCAGGTCTTTGTGCAATTTGTGTAATCACAAGGATATATTTGAAATTAATTCCAAATGTCCAAATCTTATCAGATATAATTTTAATTCTTGCAATAAATGGAAAGCTTGACGAATCTTTGATTGTAAATGCGACTACTATGATTATAACAAGTTTTTTTCTTGGTTTTGGCTATTGGGTTATATTTCAAGTTTTAGATTTTGGGATTTTGGGAATTTCAAATTATATGATATTTAACAAAATAAAAATTAAAAAAACAAAAATAAATAAGGCAATTGCCCTAGGGATTTCTGGATTTATTTATGGATTTTTGATTACTGTAATGCAAGTCTTATTTATGAGTGGCAATATTTTTACTTTTTTTGGACTTTATGCTGGTTCAATTCCTTTTGACATTAATCACATGGTTGGAAATATTTTAATATATATTTTTCTTATCTTTAGGCTTGAAAAATATATTACGGGAGAAAAGCATTTTAAAAATTAAGGAGAGATGATGGATAAAATAAAACTTCAAAAAGCAATTTCAAATTATAAACCAGAAATGACATCAGACGAAAGATTAAAAGCCTATTTTAATGGCAAGCGAGTTGACCACTTGCCATTTAATTTAATGAGCCTTGATATGGCTTATGGAATGAATTTGGGATATACATTAAAAGAAACTGACCAAATTGAAAATTTGATAGAAATTATTAAAAAAAGATGCCAAGAATATAAAGTTTATGGAATTTCTGAAGGTTTAAATCTTAGGGCAATGGGCTATGCCCTTGGTTCAAGTGGAATTTTTCCGGAAAATGATATAGACCATGTCGAAAAATATTTGTTGGAAGATGAAATTGATATGAATTTATTAGAAATGCCAGATCCCTACAAAAATAAATTTTTAAAAAGAAAAATTGAAAATTCTAGAAAGCTCAAAGAAAATTTCCCAGACCATAAAATTTCTACTTTTGTAGCGGGACCTATGACTGTTCTTTCAGCCCTTAGACCCATTGAAAAACTTTTGAGAGATTTGAGAAAAAATCCCCAAGGTGTAAAAGAATTGCTTGACTTTGTTCTGGAAGCAAATATGAAATGGATTGAAGTTTTTAACAAAGAATTTGGAGATGTGGGAGTGATGATTGCAGATCCAGTTTCTTGTGACGATATTTTAAGTCCAAAACAAGTAAAAGAATTTTCATTTCCATATTTAAAAGAATTGACCGATAGGATTTATAAGGTAAATAATATCAAGGCAAATCTTCATATTTGCGGTCACACAAAAAGGCAATGGGCAAATCTTACAAATTTACAAATTGGATCATTTAGTGTCGATAATTGCCATGATCTTTGTGAATGTAAGGAAATAATTCAAGATAAATTATCCTTAATGGGAAATGTTCCGCCAGTTGATGTAATGAGAAATGGTAGTGTGGATGATGTAATAAATTCTGTAAAATCTTGTATAAAAAAAGGTGCAGATAATAAAATGGGATTTATTTGTGCAACAGGTTGTGCAACTCCTGCAAAAACTCCAAAAGAAAATTTGGATGCCTTTGTCTATGCAGTACAAAAATACGGAAAAGATGCAAAAATTGGAGAAATTCCACAAGCAGTTTTTAAAGATTAATGGGAGGATTTATGAATAAAGAAAAACTTAAAGAAGAGATGAAAAATTATAAACCAGAAATCACTTCGTCAGAAAGAATATCTAAATATTTGAGTGGAGAAAGAGTTGATCACATTCCATTTGCAATTATGAGTACAAATAGGATTATTGCAAATCATCTAAATTATACAATCAGCGATATGGAAGATGTGGACAAATTATCTGACATTATCCAATACAAATACGATAATTATAAAATTGTAGGTCTAACAGAAGAATTAAGTCTTAGGACTATGGGCAATGCTGTCGGTTCAAAATTAATTTTTCCAGAAGATGACATTGATTACATTGAAGAATTTGTAATGGATGATAAGCTTGATATGAATTTAATTGATTTGCCAGATCCCTTTACAAATAAAATTTTAGGTCCAAAATTAGAAAGAGCGAGAATCCAAAAAGAAAGATTTCCAAATATGGCAATCGAAACAGAAATTCCAGGGCCAATAACAACAGCAGCCGCCATAAGACCGATCGAAAAACTTTTGAGAGATTTGAGAAAAAATCCCCAAGGAGTAAAAGAATTATTAGATTTTTGTTTTGAAGCAAATATGAAATGGGCGAAAGCTTTCAAAAAAGAATTTGGTCCAACAAGTATCATGGTTGTAGACCCAGTTGGTTGCGATGATATTTTAAGTCCAAAACAAGTTGAAGAATTTTCTATGCCATATTTGAAAAAACAATTAAGGGCTTATTATGAATTAAATGGAATAAAGGCAAATTTACATATTTGCGGTCACACAAAAAAACAATGGAAATATTTTAAAGATTTGGATATAGATTTTTTCTCTGTAGATAATTGTGAAGACTTAGAAGAATGTAAAAAAGAAATTGAAGATAAATTAATTGTTGTAGGAAATATTCCTCCAGTAGAAGTAATGAGATATGGGAAGGTTGATGATGTAATAGAATCAGTAAAAACTTGCATAAAAAAAGCAGCTGACGCAAAATGCGGATATATAGCAGCAACTGGATGTGGTTCTCCAGTAAAAACCCCAATAGAAAATTTGGATGCCTTTATTTATGCAATAAATAAATACGGCAAAAATGCAAAATTAGGAGAAATGCCAGAAGCTATAAACGAATAAAAAAATTATAAAAATGAGCCAAAAATTTCTAACAAAAATTTAAGGCTCATTTTTTTCGTCTATCAAAATAAAAAAATTTTATTTGAAAATTTATTTTTAATTTTCAAACAAATCCAGATATTTTTCGTATCCTTCTTCTTTTAATTTCTTTTTTGGAATAAATCTAAGGCTTGCGCCATTTATGCAATATCTTAGTCCGCCTTTTTCTTTTGGTCCGTCAGGAAAAACATGGCCCAGATGTGAATTTGCATTTTTGGATTTTACTTCTGTTCTTATCATTCCATGAGATAAGTCCTCATTTTCTTTTATATTATTTTCTAGTGGCTTTGTAAAAGAAGGCCAGCCACAACCAGAATCAAACTTATCTAAAGATGAAAATAAAACCTCTCCGCTAATTATATCTACATAAATTCCATCCTTATAAAAATCATTGTAGATACTAGAAAAAGGTTTTTCTGTGTAAGATTTTTGAGTAACCTCATAAGATAATTTAGAAATCTTATTAAGTTTATCTTTTTTTATTTTCTCATCCATAATATCCCCCTTACAAATATTTTACTAATTTATAATAATTTAGGCAATAATTTTTATTTACTTTCAAAATGAATTAATTAGTGATACAATATTTTCAATAATAATGAAAAATGGAGATAAATTATGGGGAAAAATATTATAGCAGACCATGCGAAATGGCCTAGACTTGAAGATGCAATTTTTAAAATTAGCGGAGAGTGTAAAAAAGCAATAGCAAAAAAAGGAAAAGATAAAATTATAAATTCCACTTTGGGAACTTTAATCGATGATGATGGAAATATTATTGCCTTTGATAGCGTTTATGACACTTTAAAAAATATGGACAAAAAAGATATAGCAAGCTATGGAGCAATAGAGGGTGACAAAGAATTTTTGGATTTAGTAATTGAAAAATGTTTTGGAGCTTACAGACCAAACGGATTTATAAAATCAGTTGCAACAGCTGGGGGAAGTGGAGCAGTAAGACATACGATTTGGACTTTATCAGGTGTGGGCGATTATGTAATTTGTCCAAATTGGTATTGGCCAGCTTACGCCACAATGTGCGAAGAATACAATAGAAAATTTTTAACTTATGAATTTTTGGATGAAAATTTTGAATTTAATTTAAAAGAATTTACAAAAGCCTTGGATTTTTCTTTAGAAAAAAAAGATAGGGTAGTGTGCGTTTTTAATTCGCCTGCAAATAATCCAACAGGATTTTCAATTGAAGATTCTATGTGGGATAAAATTTTAGAAATTATAAAAGATAGAGCGACTTATGGAAAATATATTACGATTTTATTAGACGTTGCCTACATTGAATTTGCAGGAGATGGAAGGCAAAAGAAATTTTTTCAAAAATTTGGAGAATTGCCAGAAAATATTATAACAACAGTTGCCTATTCAATGAGTAAGTCTTACACAGCTTATGGACTAAGGTCAGGAGCTTGTATAATTGTTTCATCAAATGAAGAAATTGCAAATCAAGTTTTTGATTCAATGAAACACTCAAACAGGGCGATTTGGTCAAACATAACCCATGCAGGAATGAATATCTTGGTAGATTTAGAAAAAGATGAAAAAAAGAAAAAATCCTACGAAAAGGAATTAGAATTTTACAGAATAATGCTTGAAAAAAGAGCCAAAGCCTTCACAGAAAATTCAAAAAAAGTAGGACTTGTTACCCTTCCATATTTTGGAGGATTTTTCATATCAATTCCTTGCAAAAATTCTAAAAAAATCGCAGAAAAATTAAAAGAAAAAGATATGTATATAGTTGCGAACAAAGAAGGATTAAGATTTGCAGTATGTGCAGTAAGCGAAGAAAAATGCAAAATTTCGCCAAAGATTATAAAAGAAGTGATGGATAATATAAATTAGAAAATATATTCAAATATTACAGTTTTACAAAAAATAAATATTTTGCTATTTTGAGTGAGCATAGTAAGCTGAGAAGTATCAAGAACTCTCTATATGTTTATTTCACTCAAACTGAAATACGTTTGTTTTGAAAACTTTCACACTTTGTTTTAGGGATAAATGTATCAAATCAAGGCGTATGTAGCTAGTTGGGAATATGGTGTAGGATGGTTTTATTTTGATACAACCAAATTGCTTTTGTCTAAATTCTTAAAAATCTTAAAAATATTAAATTGTCTTGGGCTAATATCTTTGTGATTTCAGAAAATATTTATGACTTATAATTTTATATTTTTATTTTCTATATAACTTTTAAATTATTACAATTAAACTATAAAATTAATTTTTTATTAAAAAACTTGAAAAAAACTTTTTTTGGATAATAGTAAAAATATAGATAATTAGAATCAATTTAAAATTAATAATTAAATTAAAAAGGAGAATAAAAAAGATGAAAAAATTAAACTTATATATCGCTAATCTTGCGGTTGAAAATATTAAATTTCATAATTTACATTGGAACGTTGTAGGAAAGCAATTTGTAGCTATTCATGAATATTTAGAAGCTGAATATGATAAAGCAAGTGAAAGACTTGATGAAGTTGCAGAATTAATCAAAATGTCTGGAGAATTTCCTGTAGCTAATTTAAAAGAATATTTAGAAATTACTACAATAAAAGAAATAGAAGATTCTAAAGAAATTTGTGTTAAAGATGCTTTAGAAATTGTTCTTTCAGATATAAAACTTCAAAAAGACCTTGCTTTGGAAATTAGAAAAGAAGCTAATAATAATGATGATTTTTCTATAGCAAATGTTATGGAATCACATATTGAAGATTATAATAAACAAATCTGGTTTATTGAATCAAGCTTGAAATAAAACTTTGTTAAAACTATTTTAAAAATATATTAAATCAAAAAGTCTGTAGATAAAGTTACAAAATAATCTTAAAAAGATTTATTTAATAACTTTATCTACAGACTATTTATTTTGATTTGATATAAATGCCTTCTGATTAAGACCTATATTTCGGTCTATTTTTTTACATATTTTTAATCAATTCAAAAAGCTCAATGGCTGCTGATCTTGGGCCTTCAAATTGCATGTTGTTAAGTCCTAGTTGAGTTTTTATTGTTCCTACTTTTACTTTATTTTCAAATAAGTTATCAAAATATTTATCTAGTAATTTGTCACATTCTTCTCTTTTTTGTACTGGGCCAAATGGATTTGCAAAATATGTTTGAACAAGTCCTGTTTCGGTTGTTGTTCCTTTGGCAAGTCTTGCACCTCTTTTGAAAACTCTTAGGGCTTCTTCTTTTTTATCAAAAATTTCAATTGAATCACAGCCATCAAGAACTGCTGAATAATTGTCAGCGTATAGGAAAAAATCAACTTCATAGCCTAAATTTATTTCATCAAAAGATGCAACTGGCATTATTAATCTTGAATTTACTTTGTCAGGATTCATAAAAATTGACCTGTCGATTTGTTTAAAGGCGTAACCTGCATCAAGGTCATCAAGTCTTACAAAGGCTCCAATTTCTGTTCCATAAGCATAAACTTTATTATTTTTAATTCTAAATGAACCCATATCGTCAAAGACTATTGTCATTTCTTTTATATAATCTTTGGCAAGTGATCTGAAAGCTTCAATTGATTCGCTTTTTCCTGCTCCGCTATCGCCTAGAATTACAATATTTACAGTTTTATTATTTTGCAAAACTACAGAAAGTCCTGCACCATGAATTGGCAAATATTCTTTTTTAATATTTATTACGTTGTTTAAAGTAAGGACCATTTTTTTCAAATAACCAAAATAATCAATTTTATCAGAGTATGCAATGTAGCCTACATATAATTTATTTTCCTTATCATAGTAAAAAGAATTTTTTCTTTCGCCTTGATCTTTTGGTCCATAAATATAAATTGCATCTGGCATTTTTTCTTCGATTTCTTTAACGTCAGCTAATTCGAAAAGGTTTGATGCAGAAACCCCATGTGTTAATAAATCTCTATGAAAATAAATAAAAATCAAATTATCGCCAACTTTTGCTGGATAACAGAAAAAGTGTGGATAATTTATATTTGTATTTAAAATTGGATTTTCATAAACTTCTTCAAAAAAACCATCTCTCTTGTTTGATTTTGTATAAGTTATATAAGGAGTTTCAATCATAACTTGAGTTATAAAAGGAATTTTATTTAAATCTTTATAAATTTCTGGATAATTTTTATCAAATTGCCTAATCATAATAGACGCATCAGCAGCAGCTGGGACTTGCCTATAAACCTTTGGCCATTCTCCAAGAATTGACATTTCAATTCGCCTGTAGGCTTGAAGAATCATATTTTTTAATTTTTCATTTATTTCAACAAAATTTACAACTCCAACTCCTCTAGAATTTTCATTTTGTTTTATTATTGAATATCTTTCAAGATTTCTCCAATAATTATAAAATTCCTCAACTATTTTTAGTAAGCCATCTTTTTCCTTATTCAAATTGTGATATTTATTAATTTTTGATGAAACTTCATCTATATTCATTACTGTTAAAAGTTTCAAAATATCAGTTAGCTCTCTTGCAAGAGAATCAACAGATGAATTTATAAAAAACTGCTCAATATAAGCATATACTCTTGTCGAATCCTTTTTGTGATAATTTATAAAACATTTTGTTAAATCAAGAAAGGATTCACTATTTAAAAGTTCATTTACATCATTAAAAAATTGTTCGGATAAATTTAATATGGCTTTGTTGCCTGTAATCGAAAATTCTTTGCTCATTTTATCTCTCTTTCTTTACTCTTTTCTATTTTTATTAATAATTTTTATTAATTATATATCAAATCCCTATCTAAAACAAGAAAAAAAGATTCTTTGTAAGAACATTCATCAAAATAATTTAATAAGTTCTTACAAAAAATCTCATTTTAAAATTACAAATTTATTTTTTTATTTTCCTATAAATATAATAAGAATAAATAAAGGAAAATAAAGTTGAAATTACTAGACTTGATATAAAAATATAAAAGCAAATATTTAAAGAAAATGATAAGGATGTAAGTGAAATAATTCCGCTAAAGAAAAATAAATACCTGCAAATTTTTGAGTTTTTTTCCACACTAAATCATCTTCCATAGCCCAAGATGTCCTAAATCCCATGGTATAATTTCTTTTTATTTTTGGCATAAAAATTCCGCTAATTGCTACAAGCAAAGAAAAAAGTCCAAGTAAAATTCTTCCAACATCAATATTATCATTAAAAGTTTTCCAAACAGTCAAACTTACGATAAGAAAATTTAAAATTGGTATAAATAATAAAAAAATGTGCTTATAATTTTTATCGTGTTTGTCAGATTTTGGATCAAGGCTAATGATAAGAAAAAGCGCCAGATAAAGCAAAATCATAAAAGTAATTACAAACAACAAAGCATTAGTTTTGTTTGTATAAAAATTAGAATTTGCATACAAATCATAATGAATTGGAATTCTTACCGGAAGCCTATCATAAAAAATAATTGCTATTATTATAGATAAAATAAAAATAATCGTTGCAAAAATTAAATTTTTTTTATTTTCTTTCAAAAAACTCATCTACCTTTCTACTTTAATTAATATCATTATATTAAATTTGCTTGTAAAAGTATATAAGTTTTAAAATTTAAAAATAAAATCATTTCGTTTTTTTATTTTTAAATGCTATAATAACTATGTATGCGAAACAAGAAAGGAATATTATGAAAGAATATGATGTTGTTGTAGTAGGCAGCGGCGCTAGCGGATCTTTTATGGCCTACGAATTTACTAAATTAAATTCAGAAAAAAAAGTTTGTGTAATAGATGCAGGAAGAAAAGTAAAAGCTAGAAAATGTCCTATATCAGAAGGAAAAGTTAATTCTTGTATAGGATGCAATCCTTGTAATATAATGTATGGATTTGGAGGAGCAGGAACTTTATCAGATGGAAAATATAATATAACAACCAATTTTGGTGGAGATTTACATAATTATATTGGAGAAGATAAGGCTCTTAAATTGATGGAGTATGTAGATTCTGTTCTTATGGATTTTGATAATGGAGATGCTACACTTTATTCAACAGAAAATACAGGATTAAAAAGTGAATGTCTAAAAAATGATTTGCATTTATTAACAGCAAAAGTTCGTCATTTTGGTACAGAAAGAAACAGAGAAATTTTACAAAAAATATATGATTATGTAAAAGATACTGTAGATTTTGAATTTATGACAAAAGTTATAAGTGTAGATTTTGAAGATGGATATTATTTTGTAAAAACAGACAAGAATGAAATAATAAAATGTAAATATTTAGTTCTTGCTGCAGGAAGATCTGGTTCAAAATGGATTTCAGATACTTGCCAAGAATTTGATGTAGAAATGAAAAAAAATAGGGTTGATATTGGAGTTCGTGTAGAAGTTCCAGCAGAAATTTTCAAACACATAACAGATAAAGTTTATGAAGCAAAAATTGTTTACCAAACAAAACAATATAACGATCTTGTAAGAACATTTTGTATGAATCCTTATGGAGAAGTTGTAACAGAAAATACAAATGGAATTATGACTGTGAACGGTCACTCTTATGCAAACCCAGAGCTTAGAACAGAAAATACAAATTTTGCTCTTTTGGTTACAAATAAATTTACAGAACCATTTAAAGATTCAAATGAATATGGCGAATCAATAGCAAGAGTTTCAAATATGCTAGGTGGCGGAGTATTGATGCAAAGATTTGGAGATCTTGTAAAGGGAAGAAGATCATCAGAAAGAAGAATGAAAAAATCTTTCCTAAGACCAACCTTAAATGCAACAGCTGGAGATTTGTCATTAGTTATGCCAAAAAGACAATTAGATGACATAATAGAAATGATTTATGCTCTTGATAAAATTGCTCCAGGAATGGCAAACGACGATACACTTTTATATGGAATAGAAGTTAAATTTTATAATTCAGTTGTAGAAGTTAATGAAGAATTTGAAACAAGCCAAAAAAATCTATTTTGTCTAGGCGATGGATCAGGAGTAACACATTCCCTATCACAAGCTTCAGCATCAGGAGTTGAAATGGCAAGAATTTTAAATGAAAGAGCTTAATAATTTTAAATTTTCATTTAAAAAATTTTGATTTTTAAAATTAAATTTTCAAATAAAAATATTTGACAAAAAATACAAATTCTTGTATCATAACAAAAGAGAGTTAAAGAAGTACCCACAACTCACCTGCCGACAATTTGTTTTCAGGTTACAATCTCTTGTTAGAAAAATTTTCTAATTATATTTTGTATTTTATATGGGTACTTTGAGTGCCCATTTTTTTATTTGAATATTTTGGAGGTAACATTATAAAAGATTTAAAAATTAATGACGAAATTAGAGACAATAAGCTTAGACTTATAGACGAAGACGGATCACAAATTGGAGTTGTATCAAAAGATGAAGCTTTGGATATGGCTTATGATAAACAATTGGATCTAGTATTAATGTCACCAAATGCTAAGCCACCAGTTGCAAGAATTATGGATTATGGAAAGTTTAAATACGACCAAGAGAAAAAAGCTAAAGAAAATAAGAAAAAACAAAAAACAACTCAAACAAAAGAAACAAGATTTAGCTTAAATATCGAAGATCATGACCTAGCAACCAAGGCTAATCAAACAAAGAAATTTCTTAACAACGGAGACAAGGTAAAAGTCTCATTAAGATTTAAAGGTAGAGAATTGGGTCATAAAAACTTAGGCTATGATGTATTAGATAAATTTATGGAATTTGTTGGAGATTGTGCACAAGTTGATAAGAAACCAGCAATGGAAGGAAGATCACTTGTACTATTCATTTCACCAAAGACAGAAGAAAAATAGGAGGCAAATATGGCTAAGAACAAAATCAAAACAAAAAGAGCAGCTGCAAAAAGATTTAAAGTTACAGGCAGTGGAAAAATAAAAAGACACAAAGCTTACAAGGGACACCTTACAGCTAAAAAAACACCAGCAAGAAAAAGAAGATTAAGAAAATCTACAATGGCATCTAAAGGCGATACAAAAAATATCAAAAGATTATTAAATATCTAATAGGAGGAAACAATGGCAAGAGTAAAAAGAGCATTAAACGCTAAAAAAAGACATAAAAAAGTTCTTAAACAAGCTAAAGGTTATTACGGTTCAAAATCATTACTTTTCAAAACTGCAAACCAAGCAGTAATGAAATCTTTACAATATGCATTCATTGGAAGAAAAAGAAGAAAAAGAGATTTTAGAAAATTATGGATTGCAAGAATAAATGCAGCAGCAAGAGCAAATGGAACAAGCTATTCTAAATTAATGGGAAATCTTAAAAAAGCAAATATAGATATTAACAGAAAAATGCTTGCAGAAATTGCTGTATCAAATCCAGAAGAATTTACAAAATTAGTAGAATTAGCTAACCAAGCAGCTTAATGATAATAAAATCAGAATCTAACGAAAAATATAAGTATTTAAATAAACTAAAAAAGAAGAAATACAGGAAAAAGTTTAATTCTTTCATAGTAGAATCAATAAAAATTGTAGAACAAATTCCAAAAGACTTTGAATGTGAATTTGTTTTTGTAAATGAAGATATGAAAGATTATGAAACTAATTTTAAAAAGATAGTTTTTTCAAATAAATTATTTGATAAGCTATCTTTGCTAGAAAATCCTGAAGGTGTTTCAGCTTGTTTGAAAATAAAAAATCAAAAAGAAATTTCTTCTGATAAGATTTTACTTTTAGACCATATACAAGATCCAGGAAATCTTGGCACGATTATAAGAAGTGCTGAGGCATTTTCTTTTAAGGATATAATTTTATTAAATTCTTGTGTAGATATATACAACGAAAAAACAATTAGAGCAAGTATGGGTTCTCTGTTTAGGTTAAATTTTATCGAATTTGAAATAAATGATTTAAAAAAATTGTTAGATAAAAATTACAAACTGATTTTGGCAGATATGAATGGAAAATCAGTAGATTATTACAAATCTTGTGATAAAATAATATTAGCAATAGGAAACGAGGCTAATGGAATTAGTAAATCTTTAAAAGATTTATCAAATGATTTTGTATCCATAAAAATGGATGGAAAAATCGAATCATTAAATGCGGCAATTGCTGCATCAATATTGATGAATAATTTTAGCCAAAGCGGATAAAAGCTATACTATCCAAGCAAAGCAAGTGGTAGATGATGAGAGGCCACCTTGTAACGGTATAGTAATTCCCCGCCTAGCTTTGATACGAATTAAGTAGTTGAGACGGTAATGCGTTATAATTATTGAGTGGATTATTACAATCAAATTAGGTGGTACCGCAGATAAGTCTGTCCTTTTACAGGGCAGTTTTTTTGTACCAAAAATTAAAGGAGAAAAAATGAAAGAACAATTACAAGCCTTAGTCAAAGATGCAAAAAAGGCTATTGAAAGTACAGATGGTTTAAAAAATCTGGAAGAATTAAGAGTTAAATATTTAGGAAAAAAAGGAGAAATAACTTCACTAAAGAAAAATATTTCAAAATTATCTAATGAAGAAAAGCCGATGGCTGGCAAGTTGATAAATGAAATATCAAAAGAAGTTGAAGAAAAATTAGAAAAAAGAAAAGAAGAAATTAAAAAAATTCTTCTTGATAAAAAAATAAAAGAAGAAAAAATTGATGTAACTGCAAATTTCGACCTTTATTCTAGCGGACATTTTTCAGTTATAAATCAAACTATGGCAGAGCTTGAAGAAATTTTCCAAAATATGGGATTTGACGTTGTCGAAGGACCAGAAATTGATACAATAAAAAATGTTTTTGATGATTTGAATTCTCCAAAAAATCACCCATCAAGATCACTTTCTGACACTTTTTATATAAATGAAAATACTCTTCTTCGTCCTCACACATCAAGTATGCAAATTCGTGTGATGAATGAAGGAAAACTTCCAATAAAAATGGTTTCAGCTGGAAGAGTTTTTAGAAATGATGAAGTAGATGCAACTCACTCTCCAATGTTTCATCAATTGGAATGCTTAGTTGTTGATGAGAATGTATCACTTGCAAATTTAAAAGCTACACTTGAGACTTTTATAAAAGAAATGTTTGGCGATGAAATGAAAATGCGTTATCGTCCTCATCATTTTCCATTTACAGAACCATCTCTTGAGGTTGACGTAACTTGTCCGATTTGTGGTGGCAAGGGATGTCCTGCTTGTTCAAATACAGGTTGGTCAATGGAACTTTTGGGTGGAGGAATGGTTCATCCAAATGTATTAGAAAATTGTGGAATAGATAGTGAAAAATATACTGGTTTTGCCTTTGGTCTTGGAGTTGATAGAATTGCCATGGTTAAGTACGGACTAGATGATATTAGATTACTATTTGATAATGACAAAAGATTTATTGAGCAATTCTAGGAGGGATTATGTTAGTACCTTTAATTTGGCAAAATGATTATATAAAATTAGACGAAGATTTAAAAACAATTACAGACAGATTATCAGAAACAGGATCACACGTTGAAAGTGTAAATTTTATTTCTGATAAACTTGATGGACTTGTTGTAGGAAAAGTTTTAAAACAAGAAAAACACCCAAATGCCGACAAATTATTTGTTCTTACAATTGATGTTGGAGAAGAAATTACTATAGTAACTTCTGCAAAAAATACAAAAGAAGGCGACTATCTTATAGTAATTAGATCAGGAACAGAAATTAATGGACAAAAAATTGATGACCACGAATTTTTTGGAATTATAAGCCAAGGCATGCTTACATCATACAAAGAAATTGGTTACGATGATTCAGTTATTGAAAAAAAATCAAAAGATGGAGTTATAGTTTTATCTGGAGAATTCAAACCAGGCACTCCTGCTGTTGAAGTTTTATTTTCAAATACTCCAGTAGTTGAATATGAAATTACCCCAAATAGACCTGATTGTCTTTCAATTATTGGAATGGCAAGAGAATCTGCTGCATCTTTTGATAAAAAAATTACTTATCCATCATTAGAATACCCAACAGTTTCTGATAAAAAAGAAGATTACTTTAATGGGATTGAAATCAAATCTGAAAATTGTAAAAGATTTACAGGAAGAATTATTAAAAATGTAAAAGTTGGCGAATCTCCTCAATGGCTTAAAAATTGTTTGATGCTTGCTGGAATGAGACCTGTAAATAATGTTGTAGATATTACAAATTTTGTAATGCTTGAAACAGGTCAACCTCTTCACGCTTACGATCTTGAAACTTTACATGATAGAAAAATTATTGTAAGAGATGCTAATGATGGAGAAATAATTAAAACTCTTGATGGAGAAGAAAGAAAATTAAATGAAGAAGTTTTGGTAATTTCTGATGGAAAAGAAGCAATTGGTCTTGCAGGAATTATGGGATCAATGGATAGTGAAATTACAGAAAATACAAAAACTATTCTTCTTGAATCAGCTAATTTTGATTCTGATAATATTAGAAAATCTTCTAAATTTTTAAATTTAAGATCTGAAGCTTCTTCAAGATTTGAAAAAGAAATTTCTGTAGAAAATGCAGAATTTGCATCAAAAAGAGTTATGAAACTAATAACAGATCTTGGAATTGGAGAAGTTTTAGAAGATTATTTTGATGAAGGAATAAAAGATAGTGCTGAAAATAAAGTAAAACTTAGAATTTCTAGATTAAATTCTTTAATTGGAAAAGATTTTTCAAAAGATGATGCGATTTCTTATTTAAAATCTTTGGAATTTGATATTGAAGATATTGATGATGACACAATTGAAGCAAATATTCCGAATTTCAGAATGGATATTTCAATTGAAGCAGATTTAATCGAAGAAGTTGCAAGACTTTATGGAATGGGAAAAGTTGAGTCAAAACCACTTTATTCATCTTTGCAAAGAGGAGAAAAATCTCCTATGAGATTATTGAAAGATGAATTGAAAAATAATTTATTTGGACAAAAATTCTCAGAAATAACAACCTATTCATTTATTTCTCCAAGAGATTATGATAAATTGTTGGTAGATGAAAATTCAAAATTAAGAGATTATATAAAAATAATTAATCCTTTGGGAGAAGATTATTCTGTAATGAGAACAACCCTTCTTTCAAATATGCTAGATACTTTTTATAAAAATATTTCCAAAAAACAAAATGATTTGAGATTTTATGAAATTGGAACAGCATTTATTAAAGATGGAGCTGACCTTCCAGAAGAAAAACAATATTTGACTATGGGTCTTTATGGAGATTATTCTTTTTATGATTTGAAAGATTTCTTTATTAAAGCTATGGGTAAAACTGGTTTTTATGGTTTTAGATTTGAAACTGAAGAAAATATCAAAACTTTCCACCCAGGAAGATGTGCAAATATTTATCTTGATGGAGAAAAAATTGGTATTATGGGACAAATTTCCTATGAAGTTATGGAAGAGTTTAAAATCAAAAATCCAGCCTTGGCACTTGAAATTGATCTTTCTATGATTAAAGATAAAAAAATCGACCAAGTAAAATATAAGGCTCTTTCAAAATTCCCATCAATTTTACGTGATTATTCATTTACTTGCAAAAGGAACGTAGAAAGTCAAAAAATTGAAGATATAATTATTGAAAAAGCAAAAGGACTTGTTCGCAATATCGAAATATTTGATATTTATACTGGAAGTCAAATTGATGAGGGACAAAAATCAATTTCTTACAAAGTTTCCTACGGTAAAAATGACGCTACATTAAAAGATGAAGAAGTAGAAAAAATTGAAAAAGAATTTTTAGAAGATTTAAGTAAGGAAAATATAAACTTGCGTAGTTAGGAGTTAAAGTGGCAGATAATAAAATTGTTGTTAATATTGCTGGCATGGACTACACTTTGATAAGTGATCAAGATGAAAATCAAATTGAACAAATAGCAGCTTATGTCGACAAAAAAATAAGAGAAATCGACAATGACAAGCTAACTCGTGAAAACCAATTGGTTTTGGCATCTTTAAATATTGCTGATGAAATGTATAAACTTTTGATTAAGCACAAAAATTTAAGAAAAGAAGCCGAAGAGCCAATCGAAAATTATCCAAAAATAAAAGAAGCCTATGAAGATTTGGAAGAAGAAAATCAACTTATAAAAGATGATTTTGAAAAATCCAAAAAAGATTTTATGGAATCTATGAAAAAAATTGATGAATTAAATTCTACAATCAATAGGTTAAATGATGAAATTGACAAAAAAAATAAAATAAATAAATCCAAAGATGAAAATCTTCAAAAATTAAGAGAAAATCTTATGTCTTTGCAAGAAGAAAATTTAGATTTACAAAAAGAAAATGAAGATTTGAAAAGAGATTTATAATGAGAAATGTTGAAATATTAGCTCCTGTTGGAAAAATGTCCATGCTATATGCTGGGCTTTCTGCAGGGGCTTGCAGTTTTTATTTAGCCTTGGACGATTTTGGGGCAAGAGCCTACGCCAAAAATTTCTCCCTAGAAAACATAGAAGAAGTTATTGATTATGTTCATTTATTTGATAAGAAAGTTTTTATAACTATAAATACCTTGATTAAAGATGAAGAAATTGATAAGGCGATTTTTTATATTGAAAAACTTTTTGAATACGGAGCTGATGCGATTTTGATCCAAGATATTGGTCTATATTCTTTGGTTAAAGATATAAATGAAAATGCAAAGCACAAATTAGAATTTCATGCCTCAACGCAGATGGCGATAAAAGATTACGATGGAGCTCTTACTGCCAAAAATTTTGGTTTTGATAGGGTGGTTGTTGCAAGGGAAACTGAAATTGATGAGATAGAAAAAATTTGCAAACTAGATATTGATACAGAAGTTTTTGTCCATGGGTCACTTTGTGTATCTTTTTCTGGAGAATGTTTGATGTCATCATATCTTGGAAAAAGATCAGCAAACAGGGGCAGGTGTGCAGGAATTTGTAGAAAAAAATATCAGCTTATAAATGACGGAAAAGTATTGGGAGAAGATTACTATCTTTCAATGAAAGATTTATCAACCATAGATTTTACCGATAATTTGATAAAAGCAGGGGTCGATTCTTTAAAAATTGAAGGACGAATGAAAACTGATGAATATGTCTACAATACTGTAAAAAATTATAGGCAAAAATTAGAGAAAAACTCTTATGGTAAAGACCAATTGAGAGATATTTCAAATAGGTCCTACACAAACGGTTTTATATTTGGACAAAAATCATCCTATCTTGCCCTTGAAAATGAAAATAAACACAGAAAAATTGGCGAAGTTTATGAAAAAAATGGCAAGAGATTTTTTAAATCAAATTCAAATTTGATAAAAGAATCAATTCTTCAAGTTACAACTGAAAAAAATAGAAAACTTCCTTTGACTTTGACAGAGGATTTGAAAAAAAATCAAGAATTAGAATTAAAAGATTTCCCAGATGCAAAATTGAATTCAAATATTTATCTTCTTTCTTCAAAAATTTTAAAAGAAAATCTAGACCAAGGTCTAAATTCTTACAAAAATTTGCCTTTGGACATAAAATTTGAAGCGCAAATTGGACAAAAGCCAAAAATTACCCTCAAATATAAAGATACAAAAATATCCTATGAGGGTGAAAATTTAGTAGAAGAAGGAAAAAATATTTCCCTAAATAAAGATGATATAAAAGAAAATCTCACAAAACTTGGAAATACAATTTATAAGGCTAATGAAGTTGAAATAAATATCGACCCAAATATATTTTTGAGAAAAAAAGATATAAATTCAATGAGAAGAAAAGCAATAGAAAGTTTAAATGAAAAAAGACTTTCAATTTACAAAAATAAACCAGTTAAAATTGAAAAAAGAAAATTAAAAGATAAGAAAAATTATAAAAGAGAAAAAAACATAGAACTTTTGTCAAATGACATAGATATTTCTTTATTAAAAGATTTTGACAATATTTATTTGAGAAAATACGACAAAAAATTTGATGGGCTAAATATTTTCTATATTATGGATGCTGATAAAAAATATGACCTTGATTTTATTTCATTTTTAAAAGAGAAAAATTTTAAGGGAGTAGTTTTCAATAATTATAAAGACTTTGTTTTAAAAGATGAACTTTTAAAAAATGGTTTTGAAATTAGGATCGGTAGATACTTAAATGTTTTTAATTCCTATGCCTTTGATTTTTACAGTAATTTTTCTTCAATGATTTCATCTTCAGTTGAAAATTCTTTTGAAAATATAAACAAAAATTCAAGAATTTATCCTACAGAAATTTTGGCATATGGTCCAATTGAGATTATGAATATGCGCCATTGTCCGTTTTCTGCCATAAAAAAATGTGGGCTTGTTGGCTGTGAGTCTTGTAAATTTTCTGATTCTAAAATAAAAGATGAAGACGGAAATGTTTTTGATATAAAAAGAAGGGATGGACTTTCTAGAATTTATTCAAATGAAAGTGCCAACATTGACCTTAAAAAAATTGAAAAATCAGTATCTTTATTGTATCTTGTAAGAGATGATGAAGATTTAAAAAATATAAGAAAAAATAAGATTAACAATCTTGGATATGACAGGGGTGTTATTTAATGCAGGAAAAAACCTTAGAAGTTTTGGAGTTTGGAAAAATTCTTGAAAAACTCCAAACTTATGCAAGAAGTGAACTTGTTAAAAAAGAAATTTCAAAAATAAAACCTAAAAATAATATAAAAGAAATAAAAGATGAACTTGAAAAAACCAAGGCCATGGAAGAGGTTCTTGTAGAAAATGGAAATATTGATATTTTTGGCCTTTACGATTTAAAAGAAATTATTGGCTATGTAAGAAAAAAAGGAATACTAGAACCCTTTGAGCTTTTAAAAGTTTTAGATTTACTCAGAGTAAGCAATTATTTAAAAGAATATGGAGAAAATATTGAAAATCCTTACATAAAAGATTTGTTTGATAGGATTTCAGTAAATGATTTTATAAAAGATGAAATTGAAAGGTCAATTATTTCAGAAGATGAAATAGCAGATAATGCCTCAGCAAATTTAAGGTCTATTAGAAAAAAAATAGGCAAAAAAGAAGCTGAAATTAAAAATAAATTATCCTTTTATATTTCATCTCCAAAATTTGACGAATCTCTCCAAGATAAGGTTGTTTCAATTAGGGACGGAAGATATGTTCTTCCAGTAAAAACAAATAAAAAATCAGTTTTAAATGGAATTATCCACGACAGATCCCAGTCTGGAAATACACTTTTTATAGAACCAAATGCCATTGTCGAATTAAACAATGACCTTTCAAATTTACAAATAGAAGAAAGCGATGAGATTAGAAGAATTTTAGATAGGCTTTCAAGATTTGTAGAAGGCTTTGACCAAGAAATTTTAGAAAACCAAAAATTAATTCAAAGAATAGATTTTTTACAAGCAAAGGTAAAATATTTTTTGGCACACGAATACACCATGCCAAAACTTACCGACAAAAAAATAATTAATTTAAAAAATGCCCGTCATCCACTTTTAAAAGGAGAAGTTGTTCCAATTGATGTGAAAATTGGAGATGGATACAAGACATTAATAATTACAGGACCAAATACAGGAGGAAAAACCGTATCGCTTAAAACTGTTGGTCTTGTTTCCTTGATGGCTCAAGCAGGTTTTTATATTCCTTGCGATGAAGATAGTGTGGTAAATGTTTTTGATGATATATTTTTGGATATTGGCGATACCCAATCAATAGAGATGAGCCTTTCAACTTTTTCGGCATCTTTAACAAATATTGTAAAAATCACAGAAAATGTCAGCGAAAATTCTTTGGTTTTATTAGATGAAGTTGGAAGTGGTACAGATCCAACAGAAGGAGCTGCCCTTGCAATTTCTATTTTGGAATTTTTGAAAAATAAAAATGTAATGACTTTTGCAACAACTCATTATTCTGAGTTAAAATATTATGCTTTGGAAAAAGAAGGAGTAATGAATGCAAGCGTGGAGTTTGATGTTGAAAGCTTATCTCCAACCTACAAATTAATTATAGGAACTCCAGGAAAATCAAATGCTTTTGAAATTTCAAAAAGACTTGGCTTAGATAAAAAAATATTAGCAAACGCAAAATCAATTCTTTCAGATGATAATAAAAATTTCAATACAATTCTTGAACAGCTTGATCAAAATAAAAAAGAAATGGAAATAAAAAATCAAGAGATAGAAGACTACAAGAAAAAAATCAAAAAAGCAAGAAATGATCTTTTGGCTTTGTCTGAAAATATTAAAAAACAAGAAAAAGAAATTATTGAAAAGGCAGAAGATAAGGCAAATAAAATTTTGGAAGAAGCAAATAAAGCAAGCCAAGATATGCTAAAAATTGCAAAAAAATCAAAAAACGCAAATACTTCTGATATTGATAGGTCTTTAAATGATATTAGAAATAAATATAAAGATTCAAAAATTGACAGGCAAGAAGAAGTATTTAAAGAAAAAATAAGCAAAAACGCTCCACAAAATTTAAAAGTTGGAGATGTAGTTTTAATTGAAGGATTAAATGAAAAGGCTCAAGTAATTGAAAATCCCGACGAAAAGGGTAATATAAAAGTACAAATGGGTATTTTGAAAATGGATTCCAATATTAAAAATGTTACCAAAATAAAGTCAAATAATAAGACTAAAGAAAATACTAACAGAATTTATAAGGCAAAAAAAGCCATGCACATTTCTCCAACTCTTGATTTGAGAGGTCAAAGATATGACGAGGCTTTGAGAAATTTTGACAAATACCTAGATGATGCTATGCTCTCAGGACTTGACCAAGCAAAAATAATCCATGGCAAGGGAACTGGTGCTTTGAGAAATGGTATAAATGATTATTTAAAAAATAATAAGATGATCGACTCCTATAGACCTGGAAATGAAAAAGAAGGTGGATACGGAGTAACAATTGTAAAATTCAAATAGGACTTGGAGGGAATATGAAAGATTTTAAAGAAATTATAGCTAAAAAATTAGAAGAAAAAGAACTAGGGTTGGGTTACAAAGAAATTTATGATTTAATTGAAATTCCACCTCAAGAAAATATGGGAGATTTTGCCTTCCCTTGCTTTACATTGGCAAAAACTATGAGAAAAAATCCTAAACTTATTGCAGAAGAAGTTGCAAGTAGCTTGGAAATTGATGGCGTTGAAAAAATTGTAAATGAAAATGCTTATGTAAACTTTTATCTAGATAGACAAAAAGTAACAAATGATGTAATTAATGAAGTTATAGAAAAAGAAGATGACTATGGTAAAAGTGATATGGGTAAGGGAATCAACGAGCTTGTTGAGTTCTCATCTGTAAATATTGCTAAGCCTTTCCACATAGGTCATATTAGATCAACAGTAATTGGAGATGTTATTAGAAATATTTATGAATATCTTGGATACAATGTAACAGCTTCAAACTATATTGGAGATTATGGTACACAATTTGGTGTAATGATTGCAGCTTACAAACTTTGGGGAGATAAAGAAGCAATCGACAAAGATCCTATCAATGAGCTTCTAAATTTATATGTAAGATATACAAAAGAAGCAGAAGATAACGAAGAATATCAAGAAAAAGCTAGAGAAGAATTTAAAAATCTTGAAGATGGAGAAGAAGAAGCTATGAAATTATGGCAATGGTTTAAAGACTTATCTTTGAGAGAATTTGATAGAGTTTACGGAATGCTTGATATAAAATATGATAACTATCACGGAGAAAGTTACCATTCACAATGGATGCCAGCAGCCCTTGAAGAATTAAAAGAAAAAAATCTTTTAGTAGAATCTGACGGAGCTTATATAGTAGACCTAAGCGAATTTAATTTGCCACCATCAATGTTAATTAAATCAAATGGTTCATCAGCATATATTACAAGAGACGTTGCTACAGCACTTTATAGACATAGAACTTATGGACTAGATAAAAATATATATATTGTAGGAAGTCAACAAAAATTACATTTCCAACAATTAAAGAAAATTTTATATCTAATGGGACACGAAGATGTAAGCGAAGAAGTTTTACACGTACAATTTGGTATGGTTTCATTAAAAGACCAAGTTCTTTCAACAAGAAAAGGTCACGTTGTCTTCTTAGAGGATGTTTTAAATAAAACAATCGAAAAAACATATTCAATAATGAAAGATAGAGATAACCAAATTGAAAATCTAGATGAAGCAGCAAAAATTGTAGGTATTGGTGCAGTTAAATTCCAAGAATTATACAATTCAAGAATCAAAGACTATGTATTTGATTGGGATGAATTATTAAACTTCGAAGGAGAAACAGGCCCATACGTTCACTACACTTATGCAAGAGCAAAATCTGTATTAAGAAAAGCTGGAAAAGAAGAATTTGGACAAATGAATTTTGAAAAATTAAATACAGATGAAGAATATAGCTTGATTAAAGCGTTAGAAAGTTTCCAAGACGCAATAATACTTGCTAAAAATAGACTTGAACCATCAGTAGTTGCAAGAAAAGTAATGGAAGTTGCTCAAAAATTCAATAAATTTTACAATTCTACACAAATCTTGGTAGATGATGAAAAATTAAAAGAAGAAAGACTTGCCCTAACTAAAGCTACATCAATAGTAATTAAAAATGGTTTAGGAATATTAGGAATCAAAACAGTGGAACAAATGTAATGAGTGAAAGAATTATAGATTTTTTAGAATGTTCTAAATACGCATTTTCAGAAAGTGTAAAAAAAATAAAAAAATCCTATATTCTTTTCATATCTTTGGTAGTTAGGTCGATATTTGAAGGCATGAAGGGTTTATCAATTTTAAACTCTTCATACCTATCATCATTAATAAATTATTTTATAGAAATATTAATTTTGTGTTTTGTTGCTCAAGCCTTAAGATCAATTGTTCTTTACAATAATACAGGCAAAAAATCCATAGAAAATTCCATATCGAATTTTTTCTACTTAATAATGGCAGCAATGTTTTCAATTTATATAATTGAGCTTATATTTGATAATTTATTGAGCGGACTTGATCCTGCAATTTCTAATTTGCTTAAAATTTTATTTAAATTATTTACATCAGCTGTAATAGAGCTTGTCTATATAGATAGCGTTTATGGATTTAGTATACTTATAGATTCATTTAATTTTGTAAAAAACAATTTTTTTGTTTGGGGAATTTATGCCCTAATATTTATTTTGATAGATTCATTTTTGATAAATAAGATTGTAGTAAACACATCAGCATTTGCAAATGAATTTATATATGTAATATTGCTTGCCCTTTGGGATACAATATCTTTATTATTTAAAGGACATTTATTCAAAACATTATCAAATCATTCCTACAGACAAAGAAAATTTATGAGAGGATAAGATGGCAAAAATTGACCAATATTTTTTGAATTTTACAGATAAGCTTGGATATATTGACCTAAAAAAAGAATCATCATACGATTTATTAAACAAAACTCCACTAGCTCTTTACACAGAAGACTTATCAGAAAATGTGATAAATGGAGAATTTGAAAATAAAATAAATCTAGATATTATTTTAGATGGATTAATAATGAACCTTGCCATAGATAAGGATTTTAAATACAAAGATACCTATATAAAAATAATAGAAAATTATATAAAAAATATAGGAGCCTACGCCACACAAAAGGCCCTAAAAAATTTGGAAAACAAAACAGAAAAATCCTTGCTTTTATTGAGAGGAGCCTATATAATAAATCCTTTTGATAAATATAATGCCTATAATTATGCAAGAATTTTGTGGCCAAAAGCCTACGAAGATACAGAATATAAGGACGAATTTATCAAAGAATCCCTTAGAATTTTGCAAGATATAATAAGCCAAGACGAAGATTTTCCACTTTCATATTATGAATTAGGAAATATATACGCAAATCTTGGAGAATATATAAAAGCAAGATCCTATTATGAAAATGCTCTACAAAGAACAAAAGACATAGAAGCCCAAAACGAAATAAGAGATAAAATCAAAATGATTTTTGACAATGCCGAAATCGAAGAAGGACTATATTATATAGGAAAAGGAAACTTCGACAAAGCAATACAAATTCTAACAAGACTTCTATCAAAAACAAAAAGAGCAGACGCTTATTATTATTTAGGAGTGGCCTATCAAAATATAGGACAATACGAAAATTCCATCCTAGCCTTTGAAAATTCCCTAGAAAAAGGCGGAGAATTTAGAGAGCTTTATAACGATTACTCAATAAGCTTATACGCAACAGAAAAACCAATAGATGCAATAGAAATAATAAATCAAGGATTAAAAAAATACCCAGAAGATCCAAGAATGATCTACAACAGGTTGCAAATAAATTTATCACTAAATAATATCAACAAAGCCAAAGAAGATATAGAAAATTTAGAAAGCTATGACGACCTTAGCGATGAATTATCAACAAACTTACAAATAATTAAAGAACAATATAAAATAAATTAATCTCAAATTAAATTTTGAGATTTTTTTTATTACAGTTGAATAAAAATAGAAAAAAAGTATGTTTATAATGTAATTACGTTTACTTAAATAGGAGGAAATTATGAAAATAATTGAAACAAAAAATGCACCAGGTGCAGTAGGAGCATATTCACAAGGAATAGTATCAAACGGATTTGTATATTCATCAGGACAACTACCATTAGTTCCAGAAACAGGTGAATTAATTTCAGATGACGTTAAAAAAGCAACAAGACAATCATTAGAAAATGTAAAAGCTATCGTAGAAGCAGGTGGCTCATCAGTAGAAAAAATTGTAAAAGTAAATATTTTCTTAGATGATGTAAACGACTTTGCAGCAGTAAACGAAGCTTATGCAGAATTTTTTGGAGATCACAAACCAGCAAGAAGCTGCGTAGAAGTTGGAAAACTTCCAAAAAATGGATTATTAGAAATCGAAGCAATAGCAGAAATCTAATAAATTAATAAAAAAATATTTGACAATAGAAAAAAATAATAATATACTAATATAGCTGTTAACCAACAGCTATATTTTTTTTATCACGTTTAAAAAGCAAGAAAAAAGTCTTGACAAGAAAAATAAACGCGATATAATAAAAAAGTCGACATCAAAAAAAGCGGTCGAGAAAAGTAAAAAAAGATAAAAAAACCAATAAA